>ENA-UOXO01000008-UOXO01000008.1-mixed-culture-metagenome-genome-assembly--contig:-NODE-8-length-202066-cov-7.524313_pt1 | contig 202066 bp, 160 predicted proteins | sample MGYA00238162_ERZ761640 | MGnify/ENA primary metagenome ERZ761640 (study PRJEB28914, sample SAMN08778297) | mixed culture metagenome | isolation source: Freshwater growth medium | place: USA...
AAGCGAGTTCGAGCGAGACCCCGCCAAACCCGAGCACCGCAGGTTGCCCGAAGCGGAGCGCAGGGACGCAGACAGTGGGGTCGCCCTTTCTTTGGTGACTTTCTTTCGGCGACGCGAAAGAAAGTTACTCGCACGCCGGGCGACTCCCGGCCTCCGCCCTCAGCACGGGCACGCGGTAACCACGAAAAAACCAGGCTTCGACAAGCTCAGCCCGAACGGACTGGGGCGGTACCCAGGCTTCGACAGACTCAGCCCGAACGGGCGGGGGAGTGGCGCCCTGGCTTCGATGCCCCCAGCCCGAACGGCTGCAAACACTATTAAAAATATAGCTACGGGCGCTTAAGGAACAAGCCCTGGCAGCCCAAAACACTCAAAAACCACCATGCTCACCGTCCAAAACATCAACCAGTACTACGGCGGCTCCCACATCCTGCGCGACGTGAGCCTGACCGCCGCCCCCGGCAAAGTCACCGTCCTGCTGGGCCGCAACGGCGTGGGCAAGACCACGCTGCTCAAAAGCCTCATGGGCCTGGTGCCCATCAAGAGCGGCAGCATCCAGTTCGACGGCAAACCCATCGACAAGGCCACACCGTACGACCGCGCCCGCGCCGGCATCGGCTTTGTGCCGCAAGGCCGCGAGATCTTCGGCCGCCTCACCGTAGAAGAAAACCTGCGCATGGGCCTGGCCTACAAAAGTGGCTCCACCCCCGTTCCCCCGCACCTGTACGAACTCTTCCCCGTGCTCCATCAAATGCTCAAGCGCAGGGGGGGGGATCTCTCAGGCGGCCAGCAGCAGCAGCTGGCCATTGCGCGCGCCCTGGCCCCCGGCCCGCGCCTGCTCATCCTGGACGAGCCCACCGAGGGCATCCAGCCCAGCATCATCAAGGACATCGGTCGCGTGATTCGCATGCTCGCCGACCAGGGCGAGATGGCGATCCTGCTGTGCGAGCAGTACTACGACTTTGCGCAGGAGCTGGCCGACGAGTACCTGGTGATGGAGCGCGGCGAAGTCATCGCGCGCGGCCCCGGCAGCGAGATGGAGGCCAAGGGCATCCGCAACCTGGTCGCGATCTGAGGCACGCTGGCCAGCGTGACGCCAACGCTGGTGCTTTGCACGATGCGGCCGGGGTGCAGCATGCCGCGTTTGGTGACCGCGAGCGGTCCTGCGCCAGTATCTCAGTCCGTCGCTGGCATGGTCCGCGCTGCGTGGCGCCAGTGCGAAATGCTTTCCATGATCAGTACCGTGCACAGCGCCCATACGCCGCCCAGCACCCAGCCAGCCAGCACGTCGCTCACGTAGTGCACCTGCAGCACCACGCGGCTCCAGCCGGTGGTAAAGATGGCCGCCCCAGCCGCAATCGCCACCGGGACATGCCAGCGCGGCTGCAGCAGCCGCGTGGCCAGATAGGCCAGCATCGTGAAGGCCACCATCGATGCGCTGGTGTGCCCGCTGGGAAAGCTGTACCCGTCGGCCGTGGCCACGCCGTGCACATGCTCGGGCCGCACGCGCTCGAACAGGCTCTTGAGCACGCGCGTCAGAAACCCGTTGCCTGCCAGCGCCACCAGCCAGCCAATGGCCAGCAGCCGGTGCTGGCGCAGCCACAGTGCCGCAGCCACCCCCACGGCCACCGCCGAGAGCGTCCATTTGTCGCCCAGGTGGGTCAGCGTGGCAAACAGCTGCAGCGCAGCCATGCTGGCGCCGGCTTGCAGGCCGACCGCCACGGCATCGTCGAAAGCACCCCAGCCTCGGGTGCTATCGTCGCGCCACGATTCGGCCAGCTCGGCCATCACCGTACCGCCCAGCAACAAGGCGCAGGCGCTCGCTGCCATTGCGCCCACCAGCACCCAGCGCGCCTGCATCGGGTCCAGTGTGGCCGGCCACCAGCGCTTGCCAGACCTGCGCAGCGCGCCCAGCGCGGCAAGGCCACCCAGTGCGAGCAAGCTCCCGGCGGCCATGCCGACCAGCCACCATGCCACGGGGTGCTGGGCCAGCAAGGTGGCTAGGGGGAACGCTTGTACGGTGTCTGTCATGGGTGAGCTTTCGGGCGATGGGCGGAAGGGGGACGAAACATTTCGGCGATTGGGAAGGGCGGGAAAGGAACAGACCCGCCACGCGGGGCTGCAGCAGACCTGCTCGCACCTGCAGGCAGATCCCGGCCACCTGTCTGCGGGAACGCTGCGATGACATCGCAGCAGTGCAGCGGGTGGACTTTTCTCCCCCCCGGATTTTTAACGTGGTGGCGCACAACCCGGTGCGAAATGGGTGAATGTCTGACGGTGGCAGCATCTTTGGCGCACAGTCGCGAAGAAATGGACGGAATGCAAGACGATTGCCGGCCCGTGGATTGGGCCTCCCTTCGCGGTCAGCTTGTCGGCTGGCGCTGACAATGCAAAGGCGCCGGTACCGGCTGCGCGCTGCATCCCGTGCATGCACGATAGCGGACGTGGATGCCCGGGCATGCGCAGACAGCCCATGCGGGTTTGTACGCATCTGCCGCGCCCCGAAATGCCAGCCGGCCCGGCATCCCGCGCCAACCGATTCCCTTGACGACGCACCATGACCACCCCTGAACGTCCCCTGACCCTGCGCCCCGGCGGCACCATCCACCTGGTGGTGCCACGCCGCCCGGGCGCCGATTTGCAGGCACTGCGCGACCGGCTGGAAAACGTGCAGGCCCTGCAGGAGCACAACGTGGTGTGGCATGTGCCCGACCAGCGCGCGGACATCGTGGGGCTGGCAGAGCGCGCTGCGCAGGCCGCCCGCGACGACCACGGCCTGGTGGTGGCTGCGGGGGGCGACGGCACGATCAACGCCGTGGCGGCGGCAGCCCTGCGCGCCAACGTACCCGTCGGGGTGCTGCCCATGGGCACTTTCAACTATTTCAGCCGCGAACACGGGCTGGCGCTGGAACCCGAGGTGGCCGTGCAGGACATGCTTGCTGCACTGCGCGACGGCCACATGCGCCCGGTGCAGGTGGGTTTTGTGAACCAGCGCATGTTCGTGGTCAATGCCAGCGTGGGCGTATACCCCAAGCTGCTGGCCGAGCGCGAAATGGCCTCCAAGCGCTTTGGCCGGTCGCGCATGGTGGCGGTGGCCGCTGCCATCTGGAGCATGTTCCGCCCTGCCTCGGGCCGCCGCTGGCGCGTCGTCGTCAAGGCCCATGAGGGCGCCCCTGCGCAGCAGGAGGAGCACCTGGTCACCACGCTGTTTGTAGGCAACAACCCGCTGCAGCTGGACCGCATGGGCCTGCCCCAGGCGCGCGTGGTGGCCGATGGCGGGCGGCTGGGTGTGGTCCTGCTGCAACCGCAGGGGCGGTGGGCCGTGGCGCGCACCATGTGGAACGCTGCTACAGGCAGGCTCGACCGCGACAAGGCCGTGGTCAGCATGGCTTGCACGGAGTTCACCGTGGCGCCCGCCAGCTGGAAGCCGCCGCAGGTGAAGCTCGCTTTTGATGGCGAGCGCGAGTGGATGGCCCCGCCGCTGCACTTTCGGGTGGGTGCGCGCCCGCTGTGGCTGGTCACGCCGCAAACGCTGGTACGGGACGACGAAGGCGCAGCCGAGCGCCCGCCCGCACAGGCTGGGGCATCGGCCGAATTGCCTGTGGCCGCGCCCCCTGTGGCCGGCGGGCTGCTGCCGGTGTAGGCTGGCGGGGCCGCACAGGCTGCACCACGCCGCACCCAGCCAGGCGCAACACGGCAGCTGTACCCGCCGATTGCGGAAAACCTCCGAACACACCTGCCCCTCTGCACCGCCGCTTTCCAAGATGTCGTCCCTGATGCACTTGTCTGACCTGCACTTCGGCGCACACGACCCCGATGTGTGTGCCGCCGTGCAGCGGCTGGCGCTGCGGCTGCCGGTGTCCATGGTGGTGGTGTCCGGAGACCTCACCCAGCGCGCCACCGCCCTGCAGTTCGAGCAGGCCTCGCGCTTTATCCGCGGGCTGCAGGCCCGCTCCACGCTGGTGCTGGCAGGCAACCACGACATCCCGCTGTACGCCTGGTGGATGCGCTGGGGCCGCGCGTACGAGCGCTTTGCGGACCAGTTTGGGCTGGAGCATGAAATGGTGCGCCAGGCGGGCGATTTCTACGTGGTGGGGGTGGACACCACACGCCCCTGGCGGCACGAACGGGGCTCGCTGTCGTCGGCCCAGATCGCGCATGTGGCCGGTTTGCTGGCGAAGGCCCCGCCGGGCGCCTGGCCCATCGTCACCTGCCACCACCCCCTGGTGCCGCGCGATGCGCAGGACCGGGCGCATCGCCCCCACCGTGCCGAGGAGGCCGTGCAGCGCTGGCAAGCAGCCGGGGCGCGGATGCTGCTGTCGGGGCATGCGCATGACCCTGGCCTCATGCTGGCTCCGCCCGGGGTCTGGGTGAGCCGCGCGGGCACCGCGGTATCGCACCGGTTGCGGCATGGCAGCCCCAACAGCCTGGTGGTCCTGACGACTGAGGCGTCGGGCGCGTCTGCCACCGGCAGGGGGCGCCATGCAGCGCGCTGGGACTATGACCACGCCAGCGGTGACTTTCAGATGGTTCAGCGCCTTGCCGTGGACTGATGGCATGGCGCGCCTGGCGGGGGTTTGATGCGCAAAGACAACGGCCACCGCTGATGTGGCTACACGGAATCGTCCGCGCGCCATGTACGAAGGGTCATGCAGAGGTTTCCTAGCTTGACCCGGCCTGTGCCGCCCCCTATTCTGGCCCCCGCACCGAATGCCCGTGCCGTGCCATGGTGGTGCGGCGGCCTGTTATCTGTGAATTTCATGCGTACTTCTTCCCGTTCAGACACCCTGGAGGCCTTGCAGAGCCTGATCGCGCGGGCCACCGGTACCCGGCTGAACGCCGCTGATCAGGCCGAAATGGCCGCTTTGCTGCCGGCCGCGGATGCGGCTGGCCCGTACCCGCACGACACCCCGGGGCAGCGCGGCATGGCGTTGCTGGTGGCAGGCATACGCGGTCTGCCGGACTTGCTCGCATCGCAGCCCGATACCAGTGCCGTAGCCGTCATCGACCGTTGCTTTCGAAGGCTGGGTGAGGTCGCCGTGCGGTACGGCGGGAGCATTGACCATTTCATGCGGGACTCGCTCATGGTGCTGTTTGGCGTGCCGGCCGCGCGTGAAGACGATGTGGAACGCGCTGTGCTATGCGCTGTCGAGATGCAGATGGCGATGCGTGATCTCAACCAGGCGCATCTTGACGAGCGCCTGCCCCCTCTGTTTCTGGGTGTGGGTGTGCACACCGGCACGGTGATGGCGGGCCATTTTGGAGCGCCTGTGTGCCCGGGGTTCACCGTGCTGGGGGACGATGTGGACCTGGTCGTTCGCATGCAGTCGTTCAGCCTGCGCGGACAGGTGCTCATCAGCGACGCTGTGTATCAGCGCTGCTGGGGAATGGCGTCAGCGAGCGCTCCCATGCAGGTCTGTATCAAGGGGCGTTCCCAGCCTGAGAGCCTGCGTGAACTTGTGGCCGTGCCTTCGCGCAGGCTGAAGGTGCCACGGCAGGAGTTTCGGCGCAGCCACCGTGTCGAGGCGCGCCTGCCCTGTCAATGCCAGCAGGTGCAAGACGGCATCGTGACCCCGCACGTGGTGCACGGTACGGTACGCGACATGGGCTACCACGGCCTTTTGTTGGTGACCGATGAACCCTTGCCGCTCCATGCCGAAGTACGGCTGGGGTTTGACCTGGCCCTGGTCAACTACCGCGCCACAGACGTGTATGCCCGCGTCATCACCCTCAAGCAAGAGGGCACCGAATGGATGGCCGGCATGGAATTCACCACGATCAGCCCGGAGTGCAGTGCGAAGGTCCAGATGTTTGTGCAGGTTCTGGTCGGGACACGGTAGACCCCTGGGCGGGCTTCTGGGCTCTGCGGGCCATCGCGCATGACGGCGCCCGGTGAGGCAAAGCCGCCACACCATGCGAAGCCGCTTGGCGCCTCGCGCGCCATGCGTTAGATTGCGTCCGGGCCAGCCTTTCTGCCGGCCACGTCGCTCGGACGGTTCCGGGCGCTTACGTGAAAGTCACACCGCATGTCTGCATCGCAGGGCAAGCGCCGTTTTGCGCGCATCGATCGCCTCCCTCCCTACGTCTTCAACATCACGGCCGAGCTCAAACTCGCCGCCCGCCGCCGGGGCGAAGACATCATCGACATGAGCATGGGCAACCCCGACGGGGCCACACCACCGCACATCGTCGCCAAGCTCACCGAAGTGGCCCAGCGGCCTGATACCCACGGCTACAGCGCCAGCAAGGGTATCCCGCGCCTGCGCCGCGCCATCAGCCACTGGTACAAAGACCGCTACGCGGTGGACATCCACCCCGACACCGAGGCCATCGTCACCATCGGCTCCAAGGAGGGCCTGGCCCACCTGATGCTGGCCACGCTGGACCGGGGCGACACCGTGCTGGTGCCCGACCCGAGCTACCCCATCCACATCTACGGCGCGGTGATCGCCGGTGCCGACATCCGCAGCGTGCCCGTGGCGCCCGATGTGGACTTTTTTGCCGAGCTGGAAAAGGCCATCCGCGGCAGCTACCCCAAGCCCAAGATGATGATCTTCGGCTTCCCCAGCAACCCCACCGCGCAGTGTGTGGACCTCTCGTTCTTCGAGCGCGTGATCGCCCTGGCCAAGAAGCACGACATCCTGGTGGTGCACGACCTGGCCTATGCCGACATCGTGTACGACGGCTACCGCGCCCCCAGCATCATGGAAGTGCCCGGCGCCAAGGATGTGGCGGTGGAGTTTTTCACCCTCTCCAAAAGCTACAACATGGCAGGCTGGCGCGTGGGCTTCATGGTGGGCAACCCCGACCTGGTGGCCGCGCTCGCCCGCATCAAGAGCTACCACGACTACGGCACCTTCACTCCCCTGCAGGTGGCCGCGATTGCCGCACTGGAGGGCGACCAGCAGTGCGTGAAAGACATCGCCGCCCAGTACCAGCGCCGCCGTGACGTGCTCTACAAGGGACTCACCGAAGCGGGCTGGGCGGTGGACTGCCCCAAGGCCAGCATGTACATCTGGGCCCGCATCCCCGAGCCGTACCGCGCGCTGGGCTCGCTGGAATTTGCGCGGCAACTGCTTGAAAAAGCCAAGGTGTGTGTGTCGCCAGGCATCGGCTTTGGCGACCAGGGAGACGAGTACGTGCGCTTTGCGCTGATCGAGAACGAGGCGCGGATCCGGCAGGCGGTGCGGGGGATTCGCGCAATGTTCAAGGCAGACGGGCTGCTGAAGGTGCCAGGGGGCTGAGCCGCCGCCGGCGTGGGCGGGACGGGCGCCGCCCCGCCATGCCAGCTGGCAACGTTGCCGCCAGTCGGGGTGACGCAGCACCCCCCGGGGCGCACCTCCACCAGCATTTGCAGTGGGGCGGGGCGCTGATGGAGTGGGTCGCGGGGCGGCCGCACAAGCGCAGCAGGGTTGTCCAGACCACCGCGCCGGTACACCCGTCCGCGCGCCCAGCGCTGCACTATCCTATGGCGATGCATTTGCCCCCAACTTCGCAAGGCCCCGCTACCCTGGCTGCTGTGGCCGGTGCCCGCGCCGCGTACCGGCCCTGAAACATGGCAACGCGCAGGCGCACCTCGGTGGATGCGGGCTCCCCGCTGCGGTCCCATGCCTCCGTGCGCTGGTTGCGCCTGCTGGCCTGGCTCAGCGTGGTGGTGCCGCTGTCCATCTATCTGATCTTCGGGGTCATTCGCTACGGCGCGGCGCAAGAGGAAGCCGTGCTGCGGGTTGACCGGTCCCTGCGTGTCGCCCACGAGCATGCCGCCAAGGTCATGTCAGCGTCCGAGGTGCTGCATGAGCGGGTGCTGTTGCTGGTCAACAGCCGCAGCCTGGCCGACCTGCGTGCCAGCGAGGCTGCGCTGCACGAGGCCTTGCGTGCGCGTACGGTAGACCAGCCCCAGATCCAGTCCATCCTGATCCTGGACGCCCAGGGCAAGACGCTGGCCAGCAGCCGTTTGTTTCCGTTTCCCGTCGTGGACATGTCCGACGGCGAGTACTTCCGGGTCCACCGCGATGGTTTTGCCGGCACCTACCTTTCCCGGCCCATCGTCACCCGCACCTCCGGTGAGCGCGTGCTGAACCTCAGCGTTGCGTTCAACGATGACCAAGGTCGCTTTGGCGGTGTGGTGAACGTGGCCGTGCTCACCTCCTATTTCGGCGGCTTCTTCCGCGACATGGTCGCCGGCGACCCGGAGCTCACGATGAGCCTGTTCGCGGCCAGCGGCGAGGTCTACGCACAGTGGCCCGAGATGCCGGGCGACGGAACCCGGCTGTCGGCTGCGGGCCCGATCATGCAAAGCATCCATGAAGGGGGCGACGCGGCGCGGCTGCGCGGCGTATCGTCCATCAGTGGTGAAGACAGCTACCTGGCCTATCGCAAGGTGGGCAGCTACCCGCTGTTCCTGGCCGCCGGTCGTGACCGATCCCCCATGCAGCAAGCCCTGCTGGGCGAGCTGGCGCTGCTTTTCCTGGTAGGCGCGCTGCCGGTGTGTGCGCTGTTTGCCACGGCAACGGTGGCCCTGCGCAATGCGCGGATCGTGCTGTCGACCATGGAGCAGCTGGAAAAGGAAACAGAAACCCGCCGGCGCGCTGAAGAAGCGCTGCTGCAGGCGCAAAAGCTCGAAGCCCTGGGCCGCCTGACTGGCGGCGTGGCACACGACTTCAACAATGCGCTGATGGTCATCAGCAATAACCTGTTCCTGCTCAGGCGCATGGCGCCCGACGTGGGCTCCAAGCAGATCGAATCGATGACGCGGGCCGTGAAGTCGGCCACCAACCTCACGCGGCAGCTGCTGGCGTTCTCGCGCCGGCAGCCGCTGGTGACCGAGCACATTGTTCTGCAGGAAAAGCTGCCGCCGTTGCAAGGCCTGATTGCGCCGGTGCTGGGCAGCAAGGTGCAGCTGCTGGTGATCGTGGAGCCCGACACGGCACCGGTACAGCTGGACCTGGCCGAGCTGGAGCTGGCCTTGCTCAACCTGGGTATCAACGCGCGTGACGCCATGCCATCCGGCGGCACACTGGTCATCCATGCCTGCAACGCACCCGCCGACGCGGCGGCTAGCAGCACACCCGCCATGGTCATGATCGAGGTGCGCGACACCGGCACCGGTATTGCGCCCGAGCTTCTGAGCAAGGTGTTCGAGCCGTTCTTCACGACCAAAGCCGTGGGGCAGGGCACGGGCCTGGGCCTGAGCCAGGTGTATGGCATGTGCGAACGCGTGGGCGGGCGTGCCTCGATTGCAAGCACGGTGGGCGAGGGGACCTGCGTGACGCTGTTCATCCCGCGCGCTGCCGACAGGGCAACCACGGCGGCAACCGGACCAGCGCCTGCGCTCGTCGCACTGAACAAGACGGTGGTTCTGGTGGAAGACAACGAAGAAGTGGCCGCGTCGGTCGTGCCCATCCTCGAATCGCTAGGCTGCCGGGTCACGCATGTAGACCGGGCTGTGAAGGCGCGCGATCTGCTGGAGCAGGGCACACGGCCCGACCTGATCGTGTCGGACGTGGTCATGCCCGGTGAGATGGATGGGGTTTCGCTGGCGCAGCACATTCGTGAAGTGTGGCCTGCCCAGCGCTTGCTGCTGATGACCGGCTACGCCGAGCAGCTCGACAACATCAAGCGCATGGGGTTCGACGTGCTGCCCAAGCCGTGTACCCCGCAGATGCTGCACGCAGCCATCCTGCGCGTCTGTTCGTAGCGCCGCCAGTGCGGTGGTGCCTGGCTGCGGCGCAGCGCCCCGTGCGCCCCGTTGGGCCCCTGCAGGGCGCACGGCCTTGGCCGCCCTACATCGACCAGATGCGCGGGGTCTCCCCGCTGATGCCCCACATCGACTGGCGCCAAGCCACCCGCACCGCCTTGAGCAGCTTCATCGCAGGCTCCACCTGCGGTGCCAGCACGCGCACCACTACCATGCGGTCGTTGGGGCTGGTGGCGCCTGCGGTGGCTTTGACCTGGGGGTGTTGATCAATCACCGCGCGGGCCGCGTCCAAGGCCGCGTCGCGGCGGGTGCGGTCCAGGGGCGTGCCTGTGGCAAAGAACATGCTGGCCATGCAGCGGTGGCCTGCCAGGCCCAAGGGGCTGCTCAGCAGCCGGTCATCGGTGGCGTCGATCACGCCGCGCTCCAGCCACAGGCCGGGCACTTCCAGGTGCTGGGTAAAGCGGCCTTGGTCAAACGGCTGGCCTGCGTGCGGAAGGCCCAGTGCGGTCACGTCCCAGGCCATACATTCGGCACCGGGGGCCAGGGCCAGCGTGAGGTGGTTTTCGGCGTGGCAGGCGCTGTAGCACAGGGCTTCGAGCGGCAGCCACTCCAGCCGCGCGCCTTCGGCCACGGTGAGGTGGCTGCGCTGCAGTGCCAGCGGGCCGGTGGAGCGGTAAAAGCGCGTGGCGCCGGGCGTGGTGACCAGGCCGTGGGCGCCGGGGCCCACGGTGGTGGTGATGTCCAGCGTGTCGCCGCCCACCAGCCCCCCGGGCGGGTGCACCAGCACGTTGTGGCATACCCGATCGCCCTCGGGGTAGAGGCTTTGCAGGATGCGCAGTGGGCCGTGGTGCGCGTAGCGCGCCACGGTGCGGCCGCTTTCCACGGTGTAGTCCAGTTGCAGACGGGCGTGCCAGGGCATAGTGGCTATTGTGCTATTGTTTTAATAGCTATAAAGTGTTATGGGTAAAGCGCTGAAAGGCTTTTTTATTCATGTAGCGCGGTGCGGTGGGCGCCTGGCCAGTGGGGGCAGGACGAGCCCCGTTCACCACAGCAAGCACCGTGCCGGCTCTGAAGAGGTCCTAGCGCGGTGCGACGCAGGAATCGTCCAGCCTGGCCATGCCGGCAATCTTCTGCAGCCGGCTGCGGTTTTCAAGGCAGGCCTGGTATTGCGCTTCGGCCGCCTTCTGCTGGGCGAGGCGGGCGGCCTGGGCGCGGTCGGCCTGAAGCTGTGCCACGCGCTCGCGGATCTGCGGCATGGCGGCCAGGGCGGCCTTTTCGCCCTCAAGGATGGCGTTGGCACGCTGGCTGAAGTCGGCGGCGCCGATGTCCAGCACCCGCGGTCGGATGATCACGTCCGCGCGCGCCAGCTCGGCCTGGCCGAGCTTCTGGCCCATGATGGCAATCGACTGGCCCAGCGTGCCCAGCATGTCGCCGGGCGATTGGCCGCGTGCCTTGTTCGAGATGTCCACCGCGATGACGATGTCTGCACCCAGCTGGCGCGCCGCGTCCACGGGCACGGGGCTGACGATGCCGCCATCGACGAAGTGAAACTTGCCGATGGTGACCGGCTGGAAAACGCCAGGAACGCTGCTCGATGCACGCACCGCCTGGCCCGTGTTGCCCCGGGCAAACACGGTGCGCTCGCCATCCTCCAGCCGCGTGGCCACGGCGACGAACGGCTTGGCAAGCTGCTCGAGGGGCTTGCGCCGCACCTGTTCGTTAACGTAGTCCTCCAGCTTCTGGCCCTGGACCAGGCCGCCAGATGAAATCTGCAGGTCGCGTATCTTTGATTCGTCGAGCCCCACGGCTTTTTCCTGCAGCTCGAACGCGTTCAGGCCGCTGGCGTACAGCGCTCCCACCACGCTCCCCGCGCTGGTGCCGGACACCACTGCGGGCACCAGGCCATTGGCTTCGAGCATCTTGATCACGCCGATATGGGCAAACCCCTTGGCCGCGCCGCCGCCCAACGCCAGTCCGATGCGCACGGGCGCAGCTCCGGGCGAGGGCGATGCCTCGGGGGCCGCGGTGCGTACGGGCGCACCCCCCGTACAGCCAGCCAGCACCGCTGCCAGCAGCAGCGTGGCCCCACGGCGGGTGAGGAGGTCCGCCTGCGCATGCAGAGGGCGCCGGATAGAGCGGGAAGGCAGTGAACGGGAGAGCAGCATGGAGCAACCAAAAATACGGAGCGGCGACGCATGGCACCGCAGATGCGGCCGCGCCAGCGCGTCGTGGCCGAGCATGGTAACCCCAGCCTCCGCCCGCTGCACCCGGGGCTCGCCTTCAGCGCTGCACCGCGTCCGGCATCTGGAATGCGAACTCGCCGTTGGCCATCTGTGGACCGACCATCACCCGCGCAACCAGACGCCGGTTCCCACCTATGCGCTGCGAGTGCACGTCGTCCCAGATGAGGGTGCACGTCACGGTGGCGTCACGGATCACCGGCATCTCGTTCAGCGTGGTGTACGGCAAGCCCAGAGGTTCCTGCGTGTCAGCGTCCCACAGCACGATGCCAATGACCTGGTCTGGCAGGGTCGCGGCGTCTGCCGGTTCGATGCAGGCCGCTTGCACATGCAGGTACGGCCAGCGAAAGCTGCAGTGTGCCGCGTCCACCTTCAGCTTCGGCGCCTGTGGGTCTTGGGTGCTGGCGAGGGAAAAAGTGCCCGCCCACACAAAGGCGCCACGGGCATCCAGCAGCTTCCACGGACGAATGAGCTGCGCCGCACCCCGTTGCAGCAATCGCCCCAGGAATGCCGTCACGCGCCAGCCCACCGAGGCTGTTTCGGTGGTTTGCAGGGGTTCTGCGCTATTCACTGCTTCATGGCCGGTGTGCGTCCCATGCGCCTCGGCATCGCGCGCTGTGGTCTGGGCGAGCCACTTGTGTACCAGGTTGTACAGCCACGCCATGGTGGTCCAGAAGCTCTTGCGGTACGTGGCAGACAGCGAGACCCCGCGGGTCTGCGTTGCGTCCAGCACCGCACTCAGCCGGAACGTATCGAGCCCAACGGGCAAGGCACTGAGTTCAAAGTAGGTGTTGCGTGCCTCCAGGGTCAGCACACCGCCGCGGTAGCTGCCGGTGAACAAGTACATCAGGTTTCGGGCCGGGCTTCCGGCGCCGCCCCCTGCATAGTGTTCGCAGCCGTACACGGCCACCGGGTACGACCCGTCGTCGTCGGGACTGCCCACATACAGCACCCGCAAGGTGATCTTGATGGTGGCGATGGCGAGCTGGTCCAGCGCCGGTACCACGAAGGGCGAAAACACGGACATGCGCGTGACTTCCCACATCCGTCCTGGCAAGGTGCAGGCAGGCGGCGGTGACTGAATGACCCGCACCTGACACGGAGCGCTGCCGTACAGCGCGCCCTGGTAGTGCACAGACACCGTGAAGCCTGGCCGGTCGACCGGGGCATGCATGTGGATGAGTGTGCCATCCGCACTCAGCGAAAACGGCACGCTTTGCCCGTCCAGCATCACGGAAAGAGGGTCGGCCTGCAGGGGCTCAAAGCCCTGGTCCGATACCGATGCCAGGGTCAGCACTTGACCGCCATCGACGAGCAGCGGTGTCTGGCCGTCCAGCGCATCTGCTGCCATGCGGCCCGCAGGCGACACGTAGCGCAGGCTCCGGAGTCGCTGGGGTGCCGGGCATTCGGAAAACGCAGTGTACGGAATACGGGCCACGATGCCGCCGGAGCTGACGGCCACCACGCCCTGGGGACTCAGTGCGAGTGACGCGTTGATCGCCGGGTACTGCACCGATGTCCAGAACGCCGGGTCGTCCCCGGTGTCCTCGGGCTTTCGGCCTAAAACGCACAGGTCGAAACGTCCCGCGATCTGGCCCTTGGTCGGGTCGATCGACAGCACAACGCCATCTCCGGTGGCGACATACACGCGGTAAGACCCGCCATCGCCCGGTGCCGGCCCCACCACCGGCGATGAAAAGCTGGGCATGCCGGTAAAGCAGGACCACCGCAGCCGGGGTGCGGCACCTCGGGCGGAGATGTCAAAACCGCGCAGCACGCCGTCGGACGACAGCACGAACATCTGCTGCACGTCGCCTTGCTCGTACAGAGCGGGTGACGCATACACCAGCGCTGGCGTGTCGAATGTGGCGATGCGACGGCCAGCCTGCTCTGCGTCGAGGCAGTAGATCCGTCCGTCGAACGCTCCCAGCATCACCCGTCCATCGCGCGTGATCGCGGGCGAGCTGGCGCACAGGTTGTCCAGCGGCGCTGTCCACAGAATGCGGGCCTGGTCCGAGCGCGGGTCGAACGCGTAAACCGTCATGTCGGCCGAGGCAAAGCAGCCCATGGAGCCGTCGGGGTGAAAGGCGGCGGCACTCCAGATGAAAAAACCGGTGGCAAAAGCCCAGCGTGGCCTGGCATCCTTGCCTTCGGCACGGAGGGCGTAGAAAAAGAAGTTGTCGCAGCCAGCGTACAGCCCGCCATGGCCATCGGTGACCACATTGCCCTCGAGCCAATCGATCGTACTGGGTGAGCTGCTCTCTTTCCTGAGCTCAGACCGCGCAAGCGTTGTTCCATCGCAGGTGGCATAGATGGATCGGTCGCCAGCGGGAACGTACAGCCATCCGGTAGGAAGGATGCACGCAGCCGAGTCCACCACAGCCCCATGCTTGCGGGCATCTGTCGATGCGCCCGTGGCCGCATCGGATGCGGCCACGGGCAGGCGGTTCCATGTGCCGGAGGGTCCCAATGAGTACAGATAGCCATCCGACGAACCGACATGGATGGTGCCACTGGCATCGACGACGGGTGTGGCATTGAGAATGCCTGTGGTGTCCGCGGGCACATGCGAAATCAACTGCGCAGGCGCCGAGGGCGCACCGAAGTTCCAGCAACCCGTGTTCTGCGGGTTGCCGCGCATCGTGGACCAGGGAGCGGACGGGGTATGGGTCGGGGTCATGGCGTTACCTTTCGTACAGGCCGCTGCGCGGTGAGCGCGACTTTAGGCGGGTTTGTTCCATCCTGCGAGGCCCGGCGGGTGGGTCATCCCGTGATCGCGGGACGAACGCGCCGCCACTGGCTCTGAGGCATGGCCGGCCTTGTGAGCGGCGCACGCCCGCAGTGTGGCGCCGCGCGTTCATGGGATAGGCAGCAGGTAGCGGGATTTTTAGAGTCGCAGCCGACCACGAAGCCGGGGCCTGCGGTCGCAGCCCATCTGGGCTTGGGTCCATTCACCACCTCGCCAAGGAGCCGCCATGTCCCGATCCTCGCATCCACGCCCCGCCTCCCGATTCGTTTCGTTCGCACGGACCCGTCCATCGGTATTGTTCGAATCCTTCGAACATCTGTTCATTGGCAACCAGATCGAACTGCAGACCGCGGATGGTACGGTGCGTCGCGGTGCCGACTACCCCCTTGCGCTGCCCAACGGGCTGCAACTGACCTACGGTCGCGTGGTCGCTCTGGCCGGGGACTTCTTCGGCATCCCGGGCGAAGCCATCGCGGACGATCCCCGTGCGCCAGACCGCTTCTTGCGTGCCTTTGGCCAGATGGCAACGGACCCTGGCGGTGTCTCCCAGGTCCAGGCCATCAACGCCGTGATGCAGGACGAAATCACGGCCCTCCAGCAGGCCATTGAACGGGGCGAAACCGACCTCTACAAGGTCTACCAGAGCCTGGACCTGAACGGGCGCTACAACCGGGCCACGGGCGGTGGCAGCTTTTTCACCGACTACTGGCCCATGGGGCGCTACCTCGCTCTGGCAGCGTCGAACTTCGACCACTTCGGGGAAGATGCCGTAAGCGCTTACGCCATGGGGCATGGGCAGGCCTTGAGCCAGGCGCTGCTGGCGCGCAGGCTCAGCGGCGCCGCCCGTGAGAACGCATTGCAACTGGCCTATGCGCAAAACGCGTTCGCCGACCATTTCTTATCGGATCTGTTCTCGTCAGGGCACCTGCGCACGCCACGCCGCGCGCTTGACCGCATCGGTCGGCAGTCTTCTGTGCCCGAGGGCGCCGCGCTGGCCGGCCTGTGTGCCAAGGCCATGCATGACGAGGACAGCTACCACGGGCTCAGCGTCCGCAACGCCCGGGGCGAAACCTGGCGCGCGTATGGTGACAAGAAGCTGCTCGACCATGGCGATGCAGAAAACCTGCGCCGGGTGGTGGCTGCGGTACAGGCCTCGGCCGCAGAGATCTGGAACGCGTTTGCAAGCGGCCAAGTCCCCGAACGTTATGCCGCGCTGGCGTACACGCCAGACCTGGCGGCCCTGCAGGATCGCCATGATTCGGCCAACCTCGCGCCGCTGTTCACGGCCGAGATCGGCGGACAGGTGCTGCGCCGCAAGGACGTCGTGGACCTGACCAGCCGCGACTGGACCAACGACTGGTGGCTCGCGTCCACGGTGGCCCTGCTGCGGAGCATGGAGTCCCAGCGCCTCGCGGGCCGTGCCGACACGCCGCTCAACATCGATCCCATCGTGGTGCAATTTTTCCGCAATGGCGATGGGCGCATGGGAATGATCGAATACGGCCCGGGTGCCGCCGGATACGGCACCCTCTGGGGGGGCGGCGACATGGGCCAGGGTGCCGGGCTTGTGGCCTTGCTCGACATGGACCTGGAAGGGGACGGGGCTACACAGTTCGTACAGTTGTGGCAGGCGGGTGCGGACACGGGCGCCATCGTGTACGGCCCGGATGCGCAGGCGGCCGGCTATGCGGTGCGGTACTCCAGCGCCGGGGTGCTGGCGGGTGCCGCTGGCGGGCAATGGCGCAGCTGCCGGCGGCGCGAGGGCGGGGCGTGGATGGTGCGCAGCGCCGCCGCCGGGGCGCTGAGTCTGGACGCACTGCATGCCCGCACGGACGCGCCGACGCTGGGTATCGAGGTGCTGTGGCGCGCGCCACAACTCTTTGCCCAGCCGCCCGAGGGCTGTCTGCTGGCGGCCGATATCGACGGCGACGGCAACGATGAACTCGTGTGGATGGGTGTATCCAGCAACATGTCTCTGTGCCTGGCCGCAGCGCGGCTGGGCGACCATGGGCCGCAAGTGCTGGTGGAGCCGCGCGAGCAGCCGCGCGCCAGCCGCTTGCAGGCGCTCGCTGCGGACGTGGACGGAAGCGGCAGGCAGGCCATCGTCTGCATCGGCGAGTCGGCCGATGCCACGGGTGGGTTCACGCGGGTGTGCCGGCTCGGCGCTGACGGCCGTGGTTTTGATGTGCTGGACCGCCAGAAGCATGCATTCAGCGGCGCCCTGATTGGCTGGCTCGTGGTCGATGCCGACGAAGACGGCGCAGCGGACCTGGTGCGCGTGGGCGCGCTGGGCGGGCGCGTCACGGTCCAGCTGCTGCGCTCGCGCAAAGACGGCTTTTTTGACGCTGGGGTGGTCAACACCTTTGATGTGCCGTCCACGTCCGTGGGATTGCTGGCGAGCCGGGTGGGCGGCCGCGGGCGCTATGTGGTGCACCATCTTTTCGACCATGGCGGGCAGTTGGGGTGGGCCGTGTTCACCCCCAACGTTGTGGGTTCGGGGTTTGGTTTGGCGGCGCTGCAGAGCGACATGGGGCAGGGGACGGCCGCCATCGGCTTTTTTACCGCGAATGCCCGTCTGGCCGCAGCCGACTGAGCACGCTCCGGGGCTCAGCCCCGGCTTGCGTTTCGCCCCTGCCGGCCTGTCCGCTGCGCGGTGGGGGGTGGCACGGCTCCCGTGAACATGGGAGTCCTTTCTATCGCGCCGATGCGACAATCTTCGACAGGAGGTTAGCCCATGCCCATCCGTGTGTTGGTGGTCGAAGACGAACCCGCCTTCCTTCAGCGGTTTTCGGAGGCGGTGCTGGGCCACGCCCGGCTGGAGCTGGTGGGTGCGGTGACCAGCGTGTCGGCAGCGTGCGCCATGATCGATGCACTCGTGCCCGACGTGGTGCTCACCGATCTCGGCTTGCCAGACGGCGATGGCACGGACGTCATCCGCCATGCGATGAACCGGCGCACCGATTGCGATGTGCTGGTGGTCACCATGTTTGGCGATGACGCCCACGTGACCGAAAGCATCGCGGCAGGCGCCACCGGTTACCTGATGAAGGACGCCCTGCCCGACAGCATGGCCGATTCCATCATCCAGGTGCATGAGGGCGGATCGCCGATCAGTCCAGGCATTGCGCGGCGGGTGCTGCAGAGGTTTCGGACTTCGGAGCCGGGAGCCGCAGTACCTGCGCCATCCCTCCCGGTGCCGGCCCCGGACGCCAACCCGCTCACCGCGCGGGAGACCGACATCCTGCGCCTGGTGGCCAAGGGCTTGAGCTTTGCCGACATTGGCGATGTGCTCGACATTTCTCCGCACACCGTCGTCGCCCATGTGAAACGCATCTACCGCAAGCTGGCCGTGCATTCGCGGGGTGAGGCGGTGTACGAGGCGCAGGCGATTGGCCTGCTCTGAGGCTGCCATCTCGATGCGTTGCAGCGGCGTTTTGGGAGGCCTCGGCCTGGACCACGCAGAGTGGGGCCGGGGCCTGCGCCCTGGGCACGTGAGGACAGCGGGGCAGGCATGGTGATGACTGCGCTGGCAGCCCGGTTCGATGACCTCGTGGCCCTGCGCCAGTGCGGCAATCTGCTGCTGGCCCGGGCGCGTTGGCGTGGCCAGCCCGTGACTTTGTGGCACCTGGCAGAGCCGCATCCGGCGGTAGCCGCTGCAAGCCGTGCGGTGTGCGAGCGCCTGCAGGGTGCGCAGTTGTCCGGTGTGGTGGACTTTCACCAGGGCCCATCGGGGGTGACCTGGGTGGTGCCCGATGACCGCGCTGTTTTTCTGGATAACTGGACGGCCCAGCACGGCCTGGTGCCGCTTGCCGCAGCGTTGCAAATGCTGCATTCGATGGCCCTGGCGCTCGACGCCTTGCACCGCCACGGTGTGCTGCACCTGCACCTTCGTCCCGCGACCGTGCGTGTACGGGCAGGAAACCCGCCGCAGGTCCAGCTGGTGCCCGCTGAGGCCGTGCCGATCGAGGATGTGGCCGCGCTCCAGGACGGAGCCGCGCGCCACGACGCCTGCTACAGCGCGCCCGAGCTGAGCGGCCGCACGGCCACACGGCTTGGGCCGCGCACGGACCTGTACCTGCTGGGGATGCTGGCGTACCGGGTGTTGACCGGGCGGGCTCCCTTTGAGGCCGATGATGCGCTGGGCTGGCTGCATGCCCATCTCACGGTACCCGCCCCCGATGTTCGCCAGGGGCGGCCCGATGTTCCGGCAGAGCTGGCCGGGTTGGTGGCAGCGCTGCTTGCCAAATCGCCGGAGCAGCGCCCGGCTTCTGCGGCCATCGTGGCGCAAGACCTCCAGGCCTGCCTTCAGGCACTGGAGCAGCCCGTAGTGCCGCGGGCCATGCCGCTGCGTTCTCCTCGCGCGCTGTTTGCGCAACCGCGGCTGCTGCTGGGCCGCGAGGCAGAGTACGAAGCCCTGGAGCAGGCGCTGGAGCGGGTCAGCAGCGGACGGGTGGAGCGGGTTGAATTGACCGGACCTGCCGGCATTGGCAAGACGGCCCTGGCGCGGAGGTTTCTGGACGCTGCGCGCCAGCGGGGTGCGCGTGTTCTGTCGGCCAAGTGCGAGCAGCAGCCCGCGCCACGCCCCTATCCCGTGGTGGCCGATCTGCTGGACGATCTGGCCTCGCAAGGGGGGGGCTTGCCGCGTGCCATGCCAGGCCCGGAGGCGGCAGCCCTGGTGGCGCTTTCGCCGGGCCTGGCCGCGCAGGCGGAGGGGGCTGCTTCCGGGCAGGCGTTGCCGCCCGACCAGGCGCGCCAGCGCCTGCTGTCGGGGCTGGTGGAACTGCTGGCGGCGCTGACGCGAGACCAGGCACTGGTCCTGTGGGTGGATGATGCCCATTGGAGCGATCAGGCCACCCTGCTTCTGCTGCAGGCGGTGCTGGCCGATCGCTCGTTGCGGCGCGTGTTGCTGCTGGTGGGGCAACGCAGCGACGAGACGGGGGCCCTGCCGGACCGGTCCGTATTCCGCGGTCTGCCCGGCATCGAGATCGAGCTTTCAGGCCTGCACGATGACGAGATCCGCAGTTGGGTTCAGGCCGCATTGCCGGGCGGTCTGGTTCATCCGGCACCTACCCTGGCACGACTGGTGCAGCGCAGTGCAGGCAACCCGCTGTTTCTGGGCCAGCTGCTGGACGCGATGGTGGCGCAGGGGCAGCTGACGCCCGGTGACGATGGGCGCTGGGAGCTGGACGACCGCGCTGCCGGACTCTCGGCACTGCCTGCCTCCGCGCTTGAGGCTGGGGCTGCCAGACTGCGTGCGTTGGAGCCAGAGGACGCCTGGTTGCTCGGTCTGGCAGCGGCGCACGGCGGGGCGCTGGACGCCCTGTTGCTGGCGCGTGCCGCATCCCGCAGCCCGTCGCAGGTAAGGTCCACGCTGGAACGCGCGCAGGCAGAAGGATTGGTCGAGCCCACCCGCCAGGGGCGGTGGCGTTTCCTGCACGACCGGCTTCAGCAGGCCGCTTACCAGGGCGGCGATGAAGCCGTGCGCCAGCAGTGGCATCTGCGGTTGGGCACAGCCCTGCTGGACGCGGACGAGGATGCCCTGCTGTTCGACCTGTGCCGTCACCTGGCACTCGCGCAGACCTTGCTCACTGCGCAGCAACGCCATGCGTTCGTGTTGGCGGCACAGCGGGCAGCCCGCAAGGCGGGCCTCGGGGCCGCGTTCGCACAGCAGGTCGCGTTGTTGCGCACTGCCGTGGATGCTTTGCGGTCGGACCTGCTCATGGATTCGGCCGGGCAGCGCTCGCTGCTGTTCGATGCGGCAGAGGCCCTGGTGCTGGCGCGAGACTTTGCCGCGGCGGACCAGTGCCTTGGAACGGCTGAGCCGTTGGTCACGGACACGCTCTCCCGCGCCCGCGCCGACGAGTTGCGTATTGGCTGGCTGATCGCCCAGGACCGGGGCGCCGAGGCGCTGGCACTGGGGGTGCAGGCGCTGGCCCGCCTGGGCGTGGTGGTCCGCCCGCAGCGGGCCACGCTGGAATCACTGTGGCAGTGGCTGCGCCTGAAGAGCGCGTTGCGCGGCATTCCGCAAGCACGCTGGGCAGAGCTGCCGGTGACGTCCGAACCGCTGCACCTGCAGACGGACCGGCTGATCTTTGCCTGCATCAGCGTGGCGCACACGATGGCGTCTCCGCTGTATGCCGTGCTCGGCCTTGCGGGCGCGCGCTTTGCGCTGGTACGCGGTCTCACGCCGTGGTCGTGGCAACCTATCTCGGCGGCGGCGCATGTGCTCTCGGGCGTGTTCGACGACATCGACACCGGCCACGCGCTGGGCGAGCTGTCGGTGCAGCTGGGTGAGCGCCTGGGCACGCACAGCCTCAGCTTCAACCACCTGTTCTACGTGATGCACTGGAAGGTGCCGGTCGCGTCCACACTGCCGCTCTTGCGCGAGTGCTTTGATCTGGCAGAGCGCAGCGGCAACTTCGAGATCGCCGGCTACGCGGCCGGCATGCTGGTGGGCGTGACCTGGAATGCCATGGGGTCCCTCACGGCCCTGGACGAGGCCATCCATGACGCGCGGGGTTTTGTGGAGCGCCGTGACAACGCGCTGGTGCGGGATTGTTGCGACACCTTCGATGCGCTGCTGCGCCTGCTGCGCGGCCCCGCTCCTCAGGCCGAGATTGCGCCCCTGAAACTCCAGCGCGCCAGCGGGCAGGTGCTGCCGCATGACGAGATTTTTGCGCTCATCCATGACCAGCTGGCAGTCATGCTCAATGTCATGGCCGGGTTCACGGGCGATGCCGTGGTCGAGTGTGGCCAGCGCGTGCGGCGCAACCTGCATCGCATGGCCGGAAACTTTTCCACGCCGCTTCACCACTGGTTCGAGGCCCTGCTCCACGCCGACCGCCTGCGTGAACGTCCGGGGGCTGGCTCCAGGCGGCTGGTGCAGCGGCACCTGCGCAAACTGCGCTCCTGGTCGGCCCACTGTCCTGCGAATCACGCGCACCGCGTGGTGAGCCTGGAAGCCGAATGGGCTGCTTTGGCTGGCACGCCCGAGGCCGACGCGCTGTACGCCCGGGCCGTGCAAATCGCCTGCGACCACGGTTTCACCGGGGATGCCGCCATCCTGGCGCACCGCTGGGCGCGCCACTGCGCGCGCACCGGCAATCCGGACGGCCTGCGCAGCAGCCTTGAGCGCGCCCATGCCCTGTATTCGCAGTGGGGGGCGGGGTGCATGGTGGAGTTGCTTGAACGCAGTCTTCCCACCTTTGCGCGCCCGCGGCGCGACCCGCCCCCGCTGCCGCTGGATACGGCCACCTTGATCAAGGCGTCGCAGACCATTGGTGCGGAACTGGAGATGGGGGCTGTGGCCGAACGTCTGCTGCAGCAGGTGATGGAAAACGCGGGCGCGCGCTATGGCGCGCTCTTGCTGCAACGGGATGAACGCCTGGTGCTGGCGGCTCAGCGCGCCAGCCCCGGCGCGCGGGTCGAAGCCCAGGTGCCTGCGGATCTGGAGCGCACGGGCCTGCCCCAGACCCTGCTGCGTTCTGTGCTGCAGGGACGCGAGCCCGTGGTGCTGGAGGATGCGTGCGCGCCCCACGCCTGGGCTGCGGCGCAACGCTGGATGGGTCTAACGCAGGTGTCGGTGCTGTGCGTGCCGGTGGTGGCCGCCGGTCGCCCACTGGGCGCGCTCTATCTGGAAAACGAATTGTCCGCGGCCTGCTTTACCCCCGAGCGGGCTACCGTTGCCCGCGTGCTGGCGGGGCAGGCGGCTGTGGCGCTGAGCAACGCCCGCCTGTACGCCGAATTGAGCGAAGCGCACGATGCGCTGCAGTCAGCCAACCTGCGCCTGGAGGAACGTGTGCTGGAACGCACGCGTGCGCTGGAGGACAACCACGCGCAGATGCGCCGGCTTGAGCGCCTGCATGCGGTCGACGAGGAGCGCCAGCGCATCATGCGTGACCTGCACGACGGCCTGGGCTCGCAACTCTTCGTGATGCTGTCGCGCGTGGAGCGCGAGGAGATTTCGCGCGGCGAGATCAGCGATGCGCTGCGCGCCTGCATTGCCGACATGCGGCTGGTGCTGGAAGCCATGGGCCCCGATGGAAACGACTTCATGGCGGCCTGGGGCAGCTTCCGATTTCGCTGGGATGCGCAACTCCGGGCCGCTGGCCTGCAGACCCGTTGGATCGACGACACGCCGGGCGATGCCCTGGAGCTGGCTCCAGCCAGCGGCCTGCAGATCCTGCGCGTGGCCCAGGAAGCCCTGACCAACGTGCTCAAGCACGCAGCGGCCGGGCAGGTGGAGGTGGCGCTGCGCCCCACCGGCCGCTTCCTTCAGGTCAGTGTGCAAGACGATGGCTGCGGCATCGGCGGGGATGCGATGCCGGGAAGCCGGGGGCTGTCCAACATGCACACCCGCGCCCAGCGCATGGGTGGCCGGCTGCACATAGAGCGGCTGCAGCCCGGCACGCGGGTTGAACTGGCCGTGCCCCTTCCCTGAGCTTGCGGTCACAGGGGGGCTTGGGCGGCCGCTGCGGTGCTGTTACTCCCCTTGGGAGCCCCGGTGCGCCCAGCCGGTCGTGTGCTTTTCCAGCGCACTAAACAGCTCGTACATCACCATCGCCATGGCGCCCACCACCATCAGTCCCGCAAAGGCCAGGCCCATCTGCATCGACGAGCCAGCGCTGATGAGCAGATAGCCAATGCCTTCGTTGGCTGCGGTCATCTCCGACACCGTGGTACCGACAAAGGCCAGGGTGATGGCGACCTTGAGCGAACCGTAGAAGTACGGCATGGAGCGCGGCAGGCCCACCTTGGTGAGCACGTCCCAGCGCCTGGCACCCAGCACGCGCAGCACGTCTTCCAGTTCGGGCTCCAGCGTGGCCAGCCCGGTAGCGATGTTCACCATGATCGGAAAGAAGCTGATGAGGAACGCCGTGAGGATGGCCGGCCCCACGCCAATGCCGAACCACACCACCAGGATGGGCACGAACGCCGCCTTGGGCAGGGCGTTGAAGGCCGTCATCAGCGGGTACACCGCGGCATACGCCAGGCGCGACGATCCGATGATGAAGCCCAGCAGCACCCCCACCACGATGGCGATTCCGAACCCGGCCATGGTGACCCAGAAGGTGCGCCACGCGTGCCCGGCGATGACGCCGCTGAACTCCACCAGCTGCATGCCGATCGCCCAGGGGCTGGGGAAAATGAACTCCGACACGTTGAAGGCCGAGCAGATGATCTGCCACAGCACGATGGTGGCGGTCAGCAGTATCCAGGGCGACCAGCGCTCTACGGTTTTCTTGTGCATGGTGTATCTCGAGGCCGTTATTGCTGGATGGGGGCGCCAGCTTTGCGCAGGGCGCCGATGTGCCCGCGCAGCTCGTGCACGATGTCGGTGAATTCCTTGGTGTAGGTGATCTCCAGGTCGCGCGGGCGCGGCAGTTCGATCTCTTTCTTCACCACGAAGCGGCCAGGGCTCTTGCTCATCACGTACACGGTGTCGGCCAGGAACACGGATTCGCGCAGGTCGTGCGTGACCAGGATCACGTTGAATTGCTGCTCCGTCCACAGGTCGCGCAGGATGCACCACAGCTCCTCGCGCGTGAAGGCATCCAGTGCGCCGAACGGTTCGTCCAGCAGCAGCATCTTGGGCTCGTGGATGAGGGCGCGGCAGATGCTGGCGCGCTGCTGCATGCCGCCCGACAGCTGCCACGGAAACTTGTCTTCGTAACCCGCCAGGCCCACCTTCTGCAGCAGCTTGCGGGCGCGCTCCTCGTATTCCTTGCGCTTTTGCTTGAAGTTGCTGCGGTAGGGCTCCACGATCTCCAGCGGCAGCAGCACGTTGTCGACCGTGGTGCGCCAGGGCAGCAGCGAGGGCGCCTGGAAGGCCATGCCCGAGATCTTGAGCGGGCCGGTCACGGGCTTCCCGTCGATGAGGATCTTGCCCATGGAAGGCATCTTCAGTCCCGTGGCCAGCTTCATGAAGGTGGACTTGCCACAGCCCGAGGGCCCGACGATGGCGATGAATTCGCCACGGCGCACCTTCAGGTCGATGGCCTCGACGGCAAAGTGGTTCTGGGCGCGCAGCTCTTCGTTGTAGGCGAGCCAGACGTCGCTGAAGTCCACGAAATAGGAATCGGCAGCCTGCATGACGGTATTTAAGTAAAAAATAGCTCCTAGCGCTTGATTTGTAAGCGATGGTAGCTATCTATTTTGTAGCAAAGAGGCCGAGTTACTTCTTGGGAAGCACGTTCAGCTCGGCTGCGCTGGGCAGGAAGCCTGGGTTCCACACGTCGTCGGGGTTCACGCGCGTCTTGGTGTTGAACGCGTCAGATACCTGCGATGCCATCAGCGACAGGCGCCCTGGCACCACGCGGCCAAAGCCTTCGGCGCGGGCGTCGGGGCTGTTGATGACGGTGTCGATGGCCAGCTGCAGGCGGCGGGTTTCCAGCGGCACGTTGACGATGCCGTCGCGGGCCTTCACATGCTCGATGGACGCGGCAGGGTTGGCGAGGACTTCCTTGGCACCCTTGGCAAAGGCCGACAGGAACGCCTTGACGGCGGCCGGGTTCTCCTTGATCAGCTTGGGGCTCGCGATGATCACGTTACCGTAGAGCTTCACGCCGAAGTCGGCATAGGGCAGCACGACCACGTCGGCGGCCTTGGCGCCGCGGGCCTCCAGGTTCAGCAGCGAGGTGAAGGTGAAGCCGGTGATGGCATCCACATCGCCGCGCACCAGCATGGTCTCGCGCAGCGGAGGGTCCATGGCGGTCCAGGTCACGTTGCCGATGCCGTTGGCCTTCTGGAAGATGGGGAACGCGCGGCGGCCGGCGTCGAACACGGGCGCGCCCAGTTTCTTGCCAGCCAGGTCGGCGGGTTTGGCGATGCCGCTTTTCTTGAGGGCCATCACCGATGCCGGGGTGTTGTTGTAGACCATCATCACGGCCACCGGCTTGTTTTGTGCGTCGGGGTTGTTGGCGTGGAACTCCATCACGGCGGCCAGGTCGGCAAACCCCATGTCGTACGTGCCGGAGGCCACGCGCTGCACCGCGCCGCCCGAGCCGTTGCCGGAGTCCACCGTCACATCCAGGCCTGCGGCCTTGAAATAGCCCTTGGCCACTGGCTGCAGGAACAGCGCGGCAGGGCCTTCGAAACGCCAGTCCAGCTGGAACTTGATGGGTGTGGTTTGTTGTGCCTGGACCAGCTGCGCGGTGCTGGCAAGGGCGAGCACAGCGGCGGTCTGGAGGAAAGTTCGTTTTTGCATTGTGGGGCTCCTGTCAGGCATCGGATGGGGAAATACGGAGAGAGAAAAACAATGGCTGTCGCTGGAAAACCCGGCAGGCGCCATGCCGCCGGTGACCTGCTGCGCTGACAGCAAAATCGGTGCCTGCTTTGTGGCGCCGCGCTTGCTGTGCGTGCATATTGTTCACCGCAATGGTGCGCTCTGCCATGCAGGGTTTCCCGAAATGGTGCGCGCGGCCGATGGCCCCTGTTGCAATGCGCGCCGCCTGTATCGGGACAAACGCGAAGGGCAGCCACGGGGCCCGGTGGTACAACGACATGGCGACAGCCCACCACACAACCAACAACCAACAAGGGGACCCCGCCATGCCCAAGGTGTCAGAGTTTTTCGAGAACGTGCAATTGCCCACCATGCCCGACGTGGCGCGTGAGCTGATAGCGACCATGCGCGACGATGACATCCCGTTCGAGAAGGTGCGCAGCGCCATCGCCAAGGACCCGGCCCTCACGGCCAAGCTGATCCGCCTGGCCAACAGCGCCCGTTTTGGCCTGCCGCGCCAGGTGGCGTCGCTGGACGACGCCATCACCATGGTGGGGCTCAACCAGGTGCGCACGCTGGCGCTGGCGGCGTGCATGTCGGGCGTGTTCAAGGACGCGCCAGGGGTGGATGCCACGGCCTTCTGGAAGGAAAGCATGGCCATTGCCGGCTATGCGCAGTGGCTGGCGCGCACGCTGGGGGCCGATGCCCAGCAGTCGTGGATGGCGGGTTTTCTGGTGCGGCTGGGCGAGCTGATCATTGCGCAGAAGGCGCCCGAGCAGATCGAGGCCATCGAGCACCTGCCGCACCATGCAGGCGGCCGATGGGAGCGCGAGCGCACCCTGCTGGGGTTTTCGGAGGCGCAGGTCACGGCCGAACTGGCGCGGCGCTGGCGCTTCCCCGACAGCCTGGTGCTGGCGCTCGAAACCGCCGAAGACCCGCTGGCACACACGCCGTTTTGCCGGCAGGGCGGCATCGTGCATGTGGCCATGTTGCTGGCCGAAATCGGGCTCGAAGAACCCATGTCCGCGGCAGACACCATTGCCAGCCTGCCCGCCGAGCTCAAGCAGGCCCTGCAGCTCGACTCAGGCTGGCTGGCCGAGCACCTGCCGCCCGTGGACGGGTTTGTGGATGTGCCAGTGAGGTGATCCCCACCGGACCCCGGCAGGGCGCAATGCCCTGCTGACGGACTCCCTCGGTCTGGCGTTCAGCGCGGCCGTGCCGCTGCGCTGGCTACGGCCAGGGCCGTCATGTTGAACACCCGGCGCACCGTGGCAGCGGGGGTCAGGATGTAGGCCGTGGCAGCGGCCCCCATCAGGATGGGCCCCACCGTCACACCGCCGCTGGTGGTGGTCTTGAGCACGTTGTAGAGGATGTTGGCGGCATCCAGGTTGGGGCAGATCAGCAGGTTGGCCGCATCGTTGAGCGTGGTGTCGGCTTCGGCCAGGTAGTTCTTGCGGATGCCAGGCTCCAGCGCGGCGTCACCGTGCAGCTCGCCATCGCACTCGATCTCGGGGTGGGCCGCCACGAACAGGTCGCGGGCTTCGCGCATCTTGCGGGCCGAGGGCTTCTTCGAGGAGCCGTAGCTGGAGTGCGACAGGAACGCCACCTTGGGCGGCAGACCGAAGCGCTGTACTTCCTGCACCGACATCCAGGCAATGTCTGCCAGCTGCTGGGCCGTGGGGTTTTCGTTCACGTAGGTGTCTGCGATGAACAGGGTGCCCTGGTTGGTCATCAGCGCGTTCAGCGCGGCGTAGTCGCTGGCACCGGCCTGGCGGCCGATGATGCTGTGGATGCGCTCCAGGTGCGTCTCATACGTGCCCACCAGGCCGCAGATCATGGCGTCGGCATCGCCGAGCTTGACCATCAGCGAAGCGATGATGGTGTTGGAGCGCCGCACCGCGGCCTTGGCCACTTCGGGCGAGGCGCCATTGCGCTTCATGAGCTGGTGGTAATGCTCCCAGTACTGGCGAAAGCGCGGGTCGTCTTCGGGGTTGCACACCTCCACATCCTTGCCCAGCTGCATGCGCAGCCCGGCCTTGGCAATGCGCGCAGCAATCACTGCAGGGCGGCCAACGAGGATGGGCTGGGCGATCTTGTCGTCAATCGCCATCTGCGCAGCGCGCAGGGCGCGCTCGTCTTCACCGTCGGCGTAGGCCACGCGCTTTTGCGCATTAGGCAGGGCCTTGGCCGCGTTGATCACAGGGCGCATCAGCATGCCCGTCTGGTAGACAAAGCGCGACAGCGTTTCCTTGTAGGCCTCCATGTCTTCGATGGGGCGCGTGGCCACGCCGGATTCGGCCGCGGCCTTGGCCACGGCGGGCGCGATCTTGAGGATCAGGCGCGAGTCGAACGGCGTGGGGATCAGGTAGTCGGGGCCGAAAGTCAGCTCTTTGCCTGCATAGGCGCTGGCCACTTCCTCGCTGATGTCGGCCTTGGCCAGGTCGGCGATCTGACGCACGCAGGCCAGCTTCATGGCCTCGGTGATCTTGGTGGCGCCGCAGTCCAGTGCGCCGCGGAAGATGTACGGGAAACAGAGAACGTTGTTGACCTGGTTCGGGTAGTCCGAGCGGCCCGTGGCGATGATGCAATCGGGGCGGATGGCCTTGGCCAGTTCGGGGCGGATTTCGGGCTCGGGGTTGGCCAGGGCCAGGATGATGGGCTTCGGCGCCATGGTCTTGACCATCTCGGCCGTGAGCACGCCGGGGGCCGAGCAGCCCAGGAACACGTCGGCGCCGTTGACCGCATCGGCCAGCGTGCGGGCGTCGGTCTTTTGCGCGTAGCGCGCCTTCGACTCATCGTAACCACCGGGGCGGCCTTCGTAGATCACACCCTTGGAGTCGCAGACGAAGACGTTCTCGATCTTCACGCCCAGGCCCACCATCACGTTCAGGCAGGCAATGGCGGCCGCGCCTGCGCCCGACACGGCGATCTTGACCTGGTCGATTTGTTTGCCCACCAGCTCCAGGCCGTTGAGCAGCGCCGCGCTGCTGATGATGGCCGTGCCATGCTGGTCGTCATGGAACACCGGGATGTTCATGCGCTTGCTGAGTTCGCGCTCGATGTAGAAGCACTCGGGCGCCTTGATGTCTTCGAGGTTGATGCCGCCCAGCGTGGGCTCCAGGGCCGCGATGATCTCGATGAGCTTGTCGGGGTCGCGCTCGGCCAGCTCGATGTCGAACACATCAACGCCGGCAAATTTCTTGAACAGGCAACCCTTGCCCTCCATCACCGGCTTGCTGGCAAGCGGGCCGATGTCACCCAGGCCCAGCACGGCCGTGCCGTTGGTGATCACCGCCACCAGGTTGCCGCGCGAGGTGTAGTCGAATGCCTTGGAGGGGTCGGCAGCGATGTCGAGGCACGGATAGGCCACGCCCGGCGAGTAGGCCAGCGACAGGTCGCGCTGGTTGGACAAAGGCTTGGTGGGGGTGACCGAAATCTTGCCCCGGGTGGGGTTGCGGTGGTATTCGCGCGCAGCGTCGCGCAGGGCCTGTTCGGCGGCGGAAATGTTCTGGGTCATTCGGAAAATCCTGGAAATGCGGGCGTAAAGCGAAAACAAGCGTACCCGATGGCGTGGGTGGCGCACATGCAGGTTTATGCGTATGGAGCATAAGAGCCTGTTCAAAGTCTTTTTGGAGTTGCACAAGTGCCTTGCCGGGATGGGATGCAAGGCGCGGTGTGCGGTTGATAGCTCGGCTATCAACAAGCGCCGCAACGCCGCAGGCCGCCCGGCAAGGCACTTGCCCGAAGGGTTGGAGTGAAATCGGGTGATTGAACGCCCCGGCTGCTTCCATGGGCATGAGCCCATGCGGCGCATCCGAGGCATCCACTCCTCCCGATTGCACTCCAATGCGATCTCCAAAAAGACTTTGAACAGGCTCTAAGGCCAAAACCCCCTGACAGCCGTGGCGGACAGGGGGTTGTGCCACACGGGCGGTGGCGGGTTTTCTGGCAGCGGCCAGGCAGGACGCTAGTGGGCGTCGGCCTGTCGTGCGGCATTCACAGCAGCGGAGGTGTCGCGGCTGGCGCCATTGAAGAAAACGTTCAGGGCCACGGCCGCGATCGAGGCCAGGAGGATACCGGATTCGATCAGCGGGTGGATGGCGTGCGGCATCCACTGGCGGAAGCTCGGCGCAATCAGCGGGATCATGCCCACGCCGATCGACACCGCCACGATCATCGCGTTGAAACGGTTGTTCTTGAAGTCCACCCCGCCCAGGATGCGGATGCCCGTGGCGGCCACCATGCCGAACATCACCAGCCCCGCGCCACCGAGCACCATGGTGGGCAGCGATTCGACCAGCGCCGCCATCTTGGGCAGCACACCCAGCACGATCAGGATCACGCCGCCCGCCACACACACAAAGCGGCTCTTGACGCCCGTGACGGCCACCAGACCCACGTTCTGCGAGAAGCTGGTGTACGGGAAGGTATTGAAGATGCCGCCCAGCAGCGTGCCCAGGCCGTCAGTGCGCAGGCCACGCGTGAGGGCCGCCTGGTCCACCTTGCGGTCGGTCATGTCGCCCAGCGCCAGGAACATGCCGGTGGATTCGATCATCACCACGATCATCACCAGCGTCATGGTGAGGATCAGGATCGGGTCGAACACGGGCGTGGCGATCTCGAAGGGCAGCACCAGGTCGAACCAGTTCGCCTTGGCGACCTTGTCAAAGTTCATCAGACCCATCGCGGTAGCCACCACAGCCCCGATGACGATGCCCAGCAGCACCGAGATGTTGGCGATGAAGCCTTTGGCAAAGCGCGCGATCAGCAGGATGGAAACCAGTACGAGCGCCGAGATACCGATGCCGCTCAGGTCGGCATAGCGCGGGTTGGGCACGGTGGGCACGATGGCCAGGCCCTTGGGCACGGGCGGAATGGCACTGCCGGGTGCGCCGGCTGCAGACTGCGCCTCGGCCAGCCATTTGAGGTGCTCGGGGTTCACCACGTTGGGAGCGGTGGGCCCCACGGGGTTGCCAAAAATCCAGTTGATGCCCACGCGCATCAGGCTGATGCCGATGACCGTGATGATCGTGCCGGTGACCACCGGCGGAAAGAACCGCAGCAGCCGGCTGACGATGGGGGCAATCAGTATGGAGATCACGCCCGCACCGATCACCGCGCCAAAGATCAGCCCCGCACCAGCCGTGCCGCCGGTGGCCTGTGCCATCGACACCATCGGCGCCACGGCGGCAAAGGTCACACCCATCATCACCGGCAGGCGGATACCGAACCACTGCGTGGCGCCCAGCGCCTGGATCAGGGTGACCAGGCCACAGCAAAACAGGTCGGCCGAGATCAGCATGGCGACCTGGTCGGGCGTGAGGTTGAGTGCGCGACCGACGATGAGTGGCACGGCCACTGCGCCGGCGTACATCACCAGCACATGCTGCAGGCCCAGCGCCGACAGGCGGCCCAGGGGCAGGTGTTCATCGACGGGGTGAACGGGGGTTTGCATTGGGGGCTCCTGTCGGCGAAGACGCGTTGTCGGGGTGACGGGTCTGGGTTGCGTACCGCTATGTGTACTGCCATCCATACAAAAAGTGTATACACATTAGATGGGTTGATGTCTTGCGGTAAACCCTCGGTGGCCGGGGAGTGTGATGGATGGCTTTCGCGTTGATCACGTAGCTTTCTGGGGTGTCGCATGGCGTGCGGATCGTTCGCAAAGCTCCGGTTAGGTCTGGCTGTACGTTGCGAGAACCTGTGACCGTCATTCGTTCGGGATGAGTGGGTCGAAGCATTTGTTATGGGTGGCTACCGCGTGCCTGTTTTCAGGGGGGGAGCCGGGAGTCGCCCGGCGTGCGACTCACTTTCTTTTGCTTCGCCAAAAGAAAGTAAGCAAAAAAAAGGCGTCCCTCAGTCTGCGACCCCTTCGCGGTGCGAAGGGGCAGACCTGCGCCATGGCGGTTGCGGGGTGCGCCGTGGAACTCGCTTTGCGCTGGCGCGCGCCGCTCGGACAGCCGCGGCGAGTCAGTTGACGAAGCAGCCGCGCACTTGCGCGACTGCCACCCCGCAACCGCCCCGGCGCAGGCGCAGCCAGAAGGGGGCGGGAGCCGAACAGTCGAACAGCCGCACGGGTCGTCGCTGCGCTCGACCCGGCATGCGCCGCAGCCGGCGCTAGCGATGATTGGCTGCGCGAGGCGCATGCGCCCGCGAGACGGGACCGAGCGAAGCAATGGCCCGAATGGATGTCCTTTCCCCCATCCCCTCTGTGTGCGCCGAGGAGCGCAGGGCGTGGGGCGGCGTGTGCCGAAGGACACACGCTTCGTGGACTGACTCGCTGCGGCTGTTTGAGCGGAGCGCCGCAGGCGCGCAGCGAGTTCCGCAGCGCGCCCCACGCACGAGCACCACAGGTTGCCCCGGAGCGAAGCGCAGGGGACGCAGACAGTGGGGTCGCCCTTTCTTTGGTGACTTTCTTTCGGCGACGCGAAAGAAAGGGACTCGCACGCCGGGCGACTCCCGGATCCTGCCCTGAACGCCGGCACGCGGTAACCACCGCCAAACCAGGCTTCGACAAGCTCAGCCCGAACGGGCGGGGGTAGTGCGCAGGCTCCGACAGGCTCAGCCCGAACGGACGGGGGTATTGCGCAGGCTTCGACAGGCTCAACCCGAACGGGTTGGAGCAGTGCGCAGGCTTCGAAAAGCTAAGCCCGAACGGGGGAAACAGCAGCGTGCACCCGGCAACCCATGCCAGTCGCCGTCAACCGGCGCAGCACGTCAACACACTCCGCCTGTTCAAGAATAAAAAGCTATTAAAACTATAGCAATAAAGGCAATAAATGAAAGCGATTGCGCCCAAAATCACCCCAACTGCACCCCATCAATCCGCCAGCAGGTCACTCAGTGCCCGCGCCACCACCTTGGTCGCCCGGCGCAGATCTTCCAGATCCAGCCGCTCATCGGCCCGCTTGGCATGCGACTCCAGCACGGTGCGTGGCCCGGCGCCGTAGATCACGCCGGGGATACCGCGCTCCACGTACAGACGCACATCCGTGTACAGCGGCGTACCCACGGCCGGCACCGGTTCGCCGATCACTGCGGCTGCATGCTTTTGCAGCGCTTGCACCAGGGGGGCGTTCCCCGCCAGCGGCGTCATGGCATTGGCCAGAAGCAGCCGCCGGATCTCCACACTGATCCCGGCGCGTTCGCCGGCGGCCTGCTCGATCACGCGGCGGATGGTGGCTTCCACTTCCACCGGGTTCTCCTCGGGGATCATGCGGCGGTCGAGCTTGAACGTGACCTTGCCGGGCACCACGTTGGTGTTGGTACCACCCTCGATGCGGCCCACGTTCAGGTACGGGTGCTTGATGCCGGCGACCTGGGAGGTCACCTTTTTGTATTCATCGTTCTGCGCATACAGGGCGTTGAGGATGTGCACCGCGCCCTGCAGCGCGTCCACGCCGGTGTGGGGCACGGCGGCATGGGCCATCTTGCCGTGCACGGTCACTTCCATTTGCAGGCAGCCGTTGTGCGCGGTCACTACTTCGTAGCTGAAGCCCGCGGCAATCAGCAGGTCTGGTTTGGTAAGGCCTTTTTGCAGCAGCCAGCCGGGTCCGAGTTCGCCGCCAAATTCTTCGTCGTAGGTGAAGTGCAGTTCGACCGCGCCGCGGGCAGGGCGGGCCACGGCTTCGAGTGCGCGCACTGCAAAGGTGAAGCTGGCGAAGTCGCTCTTGCTCACCGCGGTTGCGCGGCCGTACATCTTGCCGTCGACCACCTCGGCGCCGTAGGGGTCGTGCGTCCAGCCTTCGCCGGGGGGCACCACGTCGCCGTGGGCGTTCAGGGCAATGGTCTTGCCGCCGACTCCATAGGGTCGCCGCACGATCAGGTTGGTAATGGATTCCATGCCGTAGGCCTGCACCTCGGCGGCGGGCACAGCGTGCTTTTCGGCGTCGTAGCCAAACTCCTGCAGCAGGTCGGCGGTGCGTTCGGCGTGCGGCGCGTTATTGCCGGGAGGGGTGTCGGTGGGCACGCGCACCAGCGCCTGCAAAAAGCGCACTTCCTCGTCAAAGTGCTGGTCGATCCAGGCGTCGAGGGCGGAGTAGTCGGTCATGGGAGTTCCTAGGCAAGCTGGCGCAGCACGTGGCTGAAGGCCTCGACAGCCAGCTGGATGTCGTTGTTGGTGGTGGATTCGAGGGGGTTGTGGCTGATGCCTGCGTTCTCGCCGCGCACGAAAAGCATGGCCTGGGGCATGATTTCGTGCAGCTTCATCGCGTCGTGTCCTGCCCCGCTGGGCATGCGGTGCAGCGGCAAGCCCAGGGCATTGACGGCGCGTTCCCAGCGGTGCTGCCAGTCGGGGGCGCTGGGTGCTGCCGATGCACGCATGGATTCTTCCACCGTGCAGCGCAGGCCCCGGCGTTCGGCGATGCGTTGCAGGCTGGCCAGCACATCGGTCGCCAGTGCGTCGCGCTGGGCATTGTTGGGCGCCCGCAGATCCAGACTGAACAGGCAGCGGCCCGGCACCACGTTGATGGAGCCTCCGGGCACGTTCAGCATGCCGACGGTGCCGACCGAATCGCCGTCGATACGGGCCCGTTCTTCCAGGTACAGCACGAGTTCGGCCACGCCCGCTGCAGCATCGCGCCGGCGGTCCATGGGGGTTGTGCCTGCATGGCTGGCCATGCCGGTCATCTCGCACAGGTAGCGCACGCTGCCGTTGATGGAGGTGACCACGCCCAGTGGCAGGTCGAGTTCGTTGAGCACCGGGCCCTGCTCAATGTGCACTTCGACAAAACCGAGGTACTGGGCCGGATCGCGCTTGAGGCGGGGGATGTCCTCGATCTTCAGGCCCGCGTGGGACATGGCGGCGCGCATGGCGATGCCGTTGGCGTCCTTCTGGTCCAGCCACTGGAAATCAAAGTGGCCGGTGAGTGCGCTGGAGCCCAGGAACGTGGCCTTGTACCGCTGGCCTTCTTCTTCGGCAAAGGCCACCACCTCGATTCCGAACGAGAGCCGTTTGCCGCTGCGGTGCAGCTCGCGCACGCAGGCCATGGGCACAAAAATACCCAGGCGGCCGTCGTACTTGCCACCGTTGCGCACCGTGTCGTAGTGCGACCCGGTGAGCAGGCTGCGCAGGCCGGGGGCCGATGCATGGTAGCGACCCACCACGTTGCCCACGGCGTCGATTCCCACTTCGTCAAACCCGCATTCGAGCATGCGCTGGCGAATGTTCTCGGCGCAGGCCCGGTGGGCATCGGTAAGGTAAGTGACGGTGAGCTGGCCCTGCTCGGCGTAGCCCGGGTCGCTGTGCTGGGCCAGCGACTCGTGCCAGTCCCACACGTCATTGCCCAGCGTGGGCTCGGCACCGAACTTGTCGTTCAGGCGCAGCTCTGCAATGCGGTGGATGTTGCGCAGGGCTTCGGCGCGTTCGTAGTCGGGGTGGTGGGTCAGCCTGCGCGCAAAGGTGTCGATGATCTGCTGCTTGGTCAACCCGGTGCCCCGCGGGCCACGCACGGCCAGGATGAAGGGGAAGCCAAAACGCGCGTTGTAGTCTGCGTTGAGTTTCTGGATGCGCTCGAACTCATCGGGCGTGCACTGGGTCAGCCCGGCCTTGCTCTGTTCGCTGGTGGACTCTGCGGTCAGCGTGTTGCTGACCATGGCCTTGCCCGCCAGCTCCGGGTGGGCGCGTATCAGCTTGAGCTGGGCATCCACACTGGCGTGGCGCACACAGTCTGCCATGAGCTGCTTGAGGTGCGTGACCGAGCGCAGCGGGCGCTGTGCCAGGGCCTGCTGGGCGATCCAGGGAGAGTGCTCGTACACACCATCCAGCGCCCGGATGGCGTCGGCGAGGCTGGCAGTGTTGATCTGGTTGATGGTCAGTGCCATGAGGATTGCCTTGGTTGTGCCGTGGTGGTTACCGGGTTCATGCCTTGCTGCCTGGGTACGGGTGGACCTGCTGCCAGTGCCGCGCAATGTCGATGCGCCGTGCCACCCATACGTGGGAGTGTTGCTGGATGTGGTCCAGAAACCGCTGCAGCGCCGTGATGCGCCCGGGGCGGCCCAGCAGGCGGCAGTGCATGCCGATGCTCATCATTTTCGGGGCGTTGTCGCCCGCGGGGTCGCCCTCGGCGTACAGGGCATCGAACGTGTCCTTCAGGTACTGGAAGAACGGGTCGGCGTGCGAGTAGCCCTGGGGCAGCGCAAAGCGCATGTCGTTGCAGTCCAGCGTGTAGGGCACGATGAGCTGGGGCACCACGGTGCCATCGCTCTTTTGCACTTTCATCCAGAAGGGCAGGTCGTCGCCGTAGTAGTCGCTGTCGTATTCAAAGCCGCCGAAGTCGGCCACCAGGCGGCGGGTGTTGGGGCTGTCGCGGCCGGTGTACCAGCCCACCGCCCTGTCACCGGTCATGCGTTCGATGATGGCCATGGCTTCGGCCATGTGGGCGCGCTCGACGTCTTCGGGTATGTGCTGGTAGTGGATCCACTTGAGGCCGTGGCAGGCGATCTCGTGGCCCATCTCCACAAAGGCCGCCGTCAGCTCGGGGTGGCGATGCAGCGCGGTAGACACGCCGAACACCGTGAGTGGCAGCTGCCGCTTTTCAAACTCGCGCAGGATGCGCCACACGCCGGCGCGGGAGCCGTATTCGTAGATGCCTTCCATGCTCATGTGCCGCTCGGGGTAGCTGGCGGGGTTGAACATCTCCGACAAAAACTGCTCGCTGCCCGCGTCGCCGTGCAGCACGGCGTTCTCGCCGCCTTCTTCGTAGTTCAGCACAAACTGCACGGCAACGCGGGCGCCGCCGGGCCATTGGGCGCGGGGCACGGTGCGGCCGTAGCCAATCAGGTCGCGGGGGTAGGGGGCGGTGGCGTCGTAGATCATGGCGGCGTGCGGTTTGGTCAGGTGGCCAGGGCAGCGGCAAGGTCGCTGACAGGGCGCTTGCGGTCAAAGGTAAGGCTGGCTTCCACGTGTTCGAGGTGCGCCTGCATGAGCGATACGGCGCGGTCTTCATCGCGGGCGGCCAGGGCCGCCACGATGTCGGCATGCTCTTCGTGCGAATGCTCGGCGGCGCTGGCCGACTGGTACATCAGCGTGATCAGTGCACAGCGCGAGATCAGATCGCCCAGCATCTGCGCCAGTACCTCGTTGCCCATCAGCTCGGCCATGCGCACATGGAAGTCGCCCAGCAGCTCGGTGCGGCTGCTGGCGTCATCGGTGCCCATGGCGGCTTTCTCGGCCGCAACGTGGGCGCGCAGGGCCTTGATCTTGGCGGGGGTGCTGCTGCGCACGAAGGCGCGGGTCATCTCGGTTTCGAGCATGCGGCGCACGGCAAACACCTGGCGGGCTTCCTCGACCGAAGGGGTGGACACGAATGCGCCGCGCGCAGGCTCCAGCGTGACCAGCCGGTTCTGTGCCATCTGGAACAGTGCCTGGCGCACCAGCGTGCGCGACACGCCAAAGTGGTCCGCCAGCTTTTGCTCGGCCAGCTTGGTGCCCGGCTGCAGACGGTGCTCCACGATAGCGCGGGTAAGGGCTTCAACAATGGCGCTGGTAGACGAGGATTCCATGGTGGCATGATACGGTGCAACACCAAAAAGTGTATACACTTTTGGTCTACACCTAGCGTTTCTACGGAGAAGCGCCCCGCTATCGTCTTGCCTTGCAACCTCAGGAGATTTCCATGGGCCTCAGCACCCACGTTCTGGACACCATGCACGGCTGCCCCGCAGCGGGCATGGAGGTGACCCTGTATTCGACCGATGGCAATACCGCCACCGTCATCAAGCGCCTGGTGCTCAACCACGATGGCCGCACCGATGCACCCCTGTTTGACAACGCCAGCCTGCGCACCGGCACCTACCGGCTGGAGTTTGATGTGGCCAGTTACTTCAAGGGCCGTGGTGTGGCCTTGCCTGAACCCAACTTCCTTGACCGTGTAAACCTGGACTTTGGCATTGCCCATGCCGACCAGCACTACCACGTGCCGCTTCTGGTCAGCCCCTGGAGCTATTCCACTTACCGTGGGTCGTAGCAGGCGCTTACGGCGGACAGCATGGGGCGCAGCCTGAAAATCGACGTGGCGTGTGACAGGGATGCCAAGCAAGGGCCGCCCCGCCGCGAGGGCATCGTCCCCCTTCCCGAAGTCGCACAGCGATTTCGAGAGAAGGGGGAAGGCGCGCAGCGCCTCAGGGGGATGTGCTTAAAGTTGCCCCTCAGTCAGCGTATCGAGCTGAAAGTGCCCGCTCTTGTCCCACAGCCAGGTGTCGGTGTACGTGACCTTGCCCATGCGCGAAGGCGCCGGGAACGGTGCCGCAGCGCGTACCGTGCGTTCGATCTCGGCGATCACCTCGGGCGCATGGCGCGGCGCACGCAGCCAGTGCAGGCGGGTCACCCGGCCCGTGCGGTCGACATCCACTTCCAGCACGCCGATGGCATAGAGCATGGGCGGCAGCTTGCCCTTGAACACGCGCGCAGCATTCAGGCCATACAGGTGGGTGGCTGCATCTTGCCGGTACGCACGGGCGTTGCTCGCTGCCGAAGCGCGGGCAGACCCGGCTGCGGCCGGCACCGGGCCCTTGACGGTGGGCTGAGCGTCGCCACCGGGCATGCGACTGTCTTGCGGGGGCTGGGGCGGGGATTCGGGAGCCGACTTGCAAGCCGCCACCAGGGCGGCCACTGCGGCCAAGACGCCCGCCGTCAGCCAGTGGCTGCGGGGGTCGGAAGTGCGTTGGGGGGCGTCTTGGGACATGTGGGCGGACCAATGGCGTTCGGTGGGCGTTGCGGTCCGCATTGTATGAAGGAACACACCCCGTGACTGATCTGGATGCCCTGGTCGCAGGTGTGGTCCGTGCGCCTGCATGTCTGGTGCGCGTGGATGCCACGCAGGGCTCGGTGCCGCGCGAAGCCGGTGCCTGGATGGCCGTGTTTGCCGACCACATCATCGGCACCATTGGCGGAGGCCACCTGGAGCACCAGGCCATTGCCGAGGCCCGGCGGCGTCTGGAGGGCCAGCCTGGTGAGCCCCGTTTGCGCTACCCGCTGGGGCCTACGCTGGGCCAGTGCTGTGGCGGCGTGGTGCACCTCGCCTACGAACGGCTGGGCGTGGCAGACGCTGCCGCGGCCGGTGCGCTGCGCGCCCGGCTGGCCCCGCCGCTGCACCCCGTGGCGCTGTTTGGGGGCGGGCATGTAGGCCATGCGCTGGCGCAGGTGCTGGCCCCGCTGCCCTTTGCGCTGACCTGGATCGACAGCCGTGACGGCATCTTTCCGGCGCCGCCGCCGGCGGGCGTGGTGTGTGAGCACTCCGAGCCCGTGCAGCAGGCTGTGCCTGCGCTGGTGCCCGACACGCGCGTGCTGATCATGAGCTTCAGCCATGCCGAAGACCTGGACGTGGTGGCCGCCTGCCTGCGCCGCCAGCGCGAGCGCGGTGATCTGCCCTTTATCGGCCTGATCGGCAGCAAGACCAAATGGGCTACGTTCTCGCACCGGCTGGCAGAGCGCGGGTTCACGCCTGCGGAGCTGGCTGGCGTGACGTGCCCCATCGGCGTGCCCGGCATCACCGGCAAGGAACCCGCGGTGATTGCCGTGGCCGTGGCGGCGCAGTTGCTGCAGACCCTGGCGCTGGGCGGATGAAAGAATCGGTGCATGCGGGTCTCCCCGGGCTGGAATTGGAAACAATTCCTGCATACACTTTTGCACTTCGAACAAGTTTTTGGTTGGTCGCAGCGGTGCCGGGCAATGCATGCCCTGGTGCGCGACCCATTGTTCTGCTCAGAGCGCCCGCAGTGGTGAGCAGGTTGCCAGTAACGCGCGTGCGCCCGGTTTGGGGCGCACCACGTTCAAATGCGGCGCACCCGTGCGCCGCCGAGGTTGAGATATGGAAAGCTACTTTCTCGACTGGGCCAACCTGCTGCTGCGCTGGGTCCACGTCATCACCGCCATCGCCTGGATTGGCTCGTCGTTCTACTTCGTCTTTCTGGACAGCAGCCTCACGCCGCCGGAGGATGAGGACCTGAAAAAGCAGGGCGTGAGTGGCGAGCTGTGGGCCGTGCACGGCGGCGGTTTCTACCACCCCGTCAAGTTCGCCGTCTCGCCGCCGCAGCTGCCCAAGCACCTGCACTGGTTCTTCTGGGAAAGCTACAGCACCTGGATCAGCGGGTTTGCGCTGTTCACGGTGTCGTACCTGTACAGCGCCAGCACCTACCTGATTGACAAGTCCAAGATGGACTGGGCTCCGGCCACCGCTATCGTGGTGGCGCTGGCGTTCTTCGTGGTGTTCTGGCTGCTGTACGACGCGATCTGCCGCATCTTCGGCCAGCGCAAAAATGGCGACGCCATCGTGGGCGCGCTGGTGTTTGTGCTGGTGTGCATTGCCTCCTGGCTGGCTTGCCACTGGTTTGCAGGCCGCGCGGCCTTCCTGCTGGTGGGCGCCATGATCGCCACGGCCATGAGCGCCAACGTCTTCTTCTGGATCATCCCCGGCCAGCGCACCGTCATCAGCCAGATCAAGGCCGGCCAGCCGGTGGACCCCATCCACGGCAAGCGCGGCAAGCAGCGCAGCGTGCACAACACGTACTTCACGCTGCCCGTGATCTTTGCGATGCTGAGCAACCACTACAGCTTCACCTGGAGCCACCCGCAGAACTGGCTGGTGCTCATCCTCATGATGTTCGCGGGCGCGGCCATCCGCCAGTTCTTTGTGATGCGCCACGGCTACAAGCTGGGCCGCAATGGCAACCCGCTGCCCTATGCGCTGGTGGGCGTGGCCGTGATCGTGGGCACCATCGTGTGGCTGCGTCCAGCCCCGGTCGCCGCCGTGTCTTCGCCTGCTATTATTTCAGGAGCTGCAGGGGCAAATGCAGCAAGCGCTGTGCCCCCATCGGACTTCAAATCGGTGCAAACCGTGCTGGAACAGCGCTGCTACATGTGCCACGGCGCCCAGGTGCAGATGAAGAACCTGCGCGTGGATTCGCCCGAGGCCGCCAAACAGCATGCCCAGGCCATCTACCAGCAGGTGGTGGTGACCAAGCTGATGCCCATGAACAATTCCACCGGCATCACGGATGCAGAGCGAGCGCTGATTGGCCGCTGGTTTGAGGCGGGGGCACCTACGGGGCCTTGAGGGTTGTGGAGAGGGTGACACCCTGCACCCACGCGAAGTCGCGCAGACTATGGACCCTTGGGCGCCACGATCGAACCATCGGCGGCTTGCGGCACCTGGCCCGCAAGAAAGAGCTGACTTCCAACGCGCTGCGCGTATTGATGGTTCGGCGTGCTTGGCAGGCCTGCGGCGATTTCGGCTTCGTTCATCGGCGGTGTGCAGCGAGATGTGGCGCTGGTTCGCTTTGCGACGGCTAAGGTGCGGGCTAACCCGCCCGCGGAGGCAAGTGGCGTAAGCCCAGGATGTAAGGATAGCGTGCGTAGTGCAGCTCGGGCTTACACCGCTTGCCGTAGCGGGACAGTTTGAGCAACGGGTTAGGCCGCATTTGGCGCGGCGGCTGAGTGATTGTTCTCCGTAGTTCCAAGGAGCTGCAGACAAGCGTCCGGGACCCAGCCTATAGATCCGTCTTCGCGAGTCACGAAAACGAATCCACTTTCGCTATAGTGTAGGGTCACGCGATCTCCTACGTTGATGGTGAGCTCAAGAGCGGAGAAGTCGCGCACGATCTGCGCAGTGCCGGACTGATGCGTGATCCAACCGTTTGGTACCCACCCTTGGCGACGATCAGGTCCCGTGCACCACGACCAACCGAGTATGTCGGTCTCCTTCGTTTTCTCCGCGTCAATTAGTACGCGCTCGCCGGTTTTGAGCGAGATTGGATCTGCATAGGGGCGCTCGTATGGCGCGCTTACCACGGCGACAGTGTGGGGTGGGAAGTAGAACAGCATGGCAACTTCTAACTCAGGTCGTTTACACGTGGCCTAATGTTTACGACAAGCGGTAGGCACCGATGTGGTGCTCTGTACGCGAGGCGGAAGATTCACCACTCTGCATCGGGGGCAAGTGCGACGCCGGTCGCTCTCCTTTTGGCCTGGGGGTAGAGCCCACTGGTGCCTATGCGCGGACAACTAGGGCAGAGAAGCAGCCCTGCTTGGCATTGTGCAGGTGGATATACGCGACGTCGTCGCGAGCAAAGTATCCTTCTATCTCAGCAGCGGTTACCTTGCCTTCGCAAACGCTGGCGGCAACCATCATGTGCGCCGCATCGTACGCGCGAACCGACATAAGGCGACTGGTGACGTAGCTCGGAAGTTCGCCGACGGGCGACCGCGATTGCTGGGAGCCCCGACGAACGAAGATCGGGCCAGTTGCTCGATACGGCGAATCGGCCGGCTGATGTTGGAACGGGAGAAGAATGAGTTCTTCACCAAGGCTCGCATCCTCCAAGCTAACGCGACATGGGTATCCTGGACTTTCGGTTGCGTAGCAGCGCTTGACAGCGCGCTCCTGCAGTTGCTCGTCTGTGAGACTGAAGAGATGTTGGAACGGTTCGTAGTCGATGCCGACCACCTGGAAGCTATTGGGCATGTGAACTCCTTAAAGTTCCGTCATGTTGCAGCCAAGCGGTACCGCTGCCTCGCCGGATCCGGACATGCAATTCTCGGAAGATGTGAAGGCGAGATATTGCCTCTGTGTGGCCTAAATTTCGAGGTAAGCGGCCCGCCGTAGCGGGTCCCCGGCCCGCGCTGGCAGGCGTCGTCGCACTGGCGTCCATCGAGCGTCACATCGGCGGCTTGTGGTCGAGCGCCGTCCTACGCCGCCAGCACATCCCGCAGCGCCCGCGTCGCCGCAAGCACCCCCTGGCCCGATTCGTTCAACCCACCATGCAGCACCACCCCGGTGGCATCCTGCTTGGCCTCGTGTTTGGCCACGGCGGCCAGGTTGGCGACTTCTTCGGCGTGGCGAAAGCGCCCGGGTGTGATGCGCACCGCGCCGATGGAAAGCGTGGTGCAGGGGAAGAAGCGGCGCACGCCATGCCGGTCCTCGGCGTGGATGCCGCCTGCCAGCCGGGCGCTGTCGTCAAACAACGTGAGCGCCTCGCGCGCGAAGTCATGAACGATGTTTTTGCAGCGTTGCAGCCAGTTGCTGCTCTGAAAGACCAGCATGAAATCGTCCCCACCCACATGGCCCACGAAGTCGCGGCGCGCGTCGCAGTGTGCCGTGGCCAGGCGGGCCACCAGGCGGATCATCTGGTCGCCGCGCCAGTAGCCGTAGTGGTCGTTGAAAGGCTTGAAATGGTTCAGGTCCGCATAGCAGGCCACGAATTCGGTGCCCGCGTCCAGCAGCCGCTGCATGTGCAGGCTGATCGGGATGTTGCCGGGCAGAAAGGTCAGCGGGTTGGCATGGCGTGCCGCTTCGATGCGGGTTTCGGTCACGGCGCGTACCAGCTGTTCGCCTGTGCCCAGGCCCAGGTAGCGGCCGTTGTCGGTCACGATGTAGCCATCGTTCAGGTAGCGCTGGTCTTGCGACGTGAGGATGCCCACCAGCTGCTCCACGTCGCAGTCCAGCTCCACCACGCGCGGGGCGGTGTTGGCAAAGGCAATGCAGGGCTTGCGCCCATGCACCTCGCGGAAGTACAGCGTGGCGTAGTGGTTCATGAACTGCTGGCGGTTGATCAGCGCCACCGGCCGCGTGCCGTCCACCACCGCCAGGGCATGCAGCTGCGTCGACTGGCGGAACATCGCGGCCACGGCGTCGTTGCTGGTGGCGGGCGATGCGGTTGGCGCCTGCATCACCAGCAGGCTGCGCAGGATGCCCGGGCGCGCCGTTTGCCCTAGGTGCGGCAGCACCGCCACGCGGCGGTCTTGCATCACCTCCAGTGCTTCGGGCTGCACGGCCTTGCGCGGCTGAGCAGCGGGGCGGCCCAGCAGCCAGCCCTGGCCATACGGGATCGCCAGGTCGCGCAGGGCACGCAGGTCATCGGGGGTCTCGATGCCCTCGGCGATCAGCGTGGTGCCAAACACATCGGCAATGCCCTTGATGGCCTGCAGCATCTGCAGGTTCTCGGGGTGCCCGCTGATGTCGCGGATGAAGTATTTGTCGATCTTCACGAAATCGGGTTTCACCTCGGACCACAGCCGCAGACTGGAGCGGCCGTCGCCAAAGTCATCCAGGGCCATGCGGGCGCCGCTGCCATGCACGGCCTTGATGGCCTCGCGCAGCACCGGCATGTCGGTCACGCGCTCGTGTTCGGTGATCTCCAGCACCAGCATGCGGCAGTTCACGCCTAGGCTGCGGGCCCGCTCACCCAGGTGGCGCGCACCCAGCAGGCGCACTCCATGCACCAGCGCATCGGCGCTGATGTTGACAAACAGCCGGCCTGCCGCCTTCTGGTGGCTCCACTGCGTGAGTGCCGTGAAGACGCACAGCAGTTCAAAGTCGCGCAGGTTGCCCTCTTGGCGTGCCTGCTCCAGCAGGGCGTCGGGCGTGTGCAGCGGCGAGCCTTCGGGGCCGCGGATCAGGGCTTCGTGGGCATAGACGCTGCCCTCGCGCAGATCGGCCAGGGGCTGGAACACGCAGTGCAGGCCGCCGGCGCGCATCAGCTGCGACAGCGGGCCGGTGCCGCGGCGGGTTTGCGGCAGCAGCCGCCTCAACATGACCTGCAGCGGGCTGCGAAGTTGGGTACGCATCGGATGAATGTCGGAATGTGACAGCCACCGTAGCGTGCCTGTGTGACAGGGGCACGACATGCGCACTGCCCGGCATGGCGCCAGCCTGTGCACGGGGCGCCCGGCACATGGCTGTTCAGGTTCTTGCCGCTGGAGGGCATTTCCCAAGCGGCCTGCCATTGCAAAATGCGCCCATGCAACACCCGCTGTCTTCCCCCACGCCGGCACCGTGCCCGGACTACCGCACCCAGCCGCGCGCGTTCCTGCGTGCCTTGTTCGATGCCGCTGTGCGCGATGCGCAGCCCCTGCATGGCATGCGGGCCTGGTTGCCCGCGCCACCCAAGGGGCGCACCGTGGTGCTGGGCGCGGGCAAGGCGGGCGGCGCCATGGCGCAGGCGCTGGAAGCGCTGTGGCCGGCGGATGCGCCGATGTCGGGCCTGGTGGTCACGCGCTACGGGCATGTGCCCCCCCGGGCTCCGGGCCTAGCGCAGCGCATCGAGGTGGTGGAGGCCGCCCACCCCGTGCCCGATGCGGCTGGCCTCGGTGCTGCGCAGCGCATCCTGGCGCTGACCCAGGGGCTCACCGAAGACGACCTGGTGCTGTGCCTGATTTCGGGCGGCGGATCGGCGTTGCTGACGCTGCCGTGTGATGGCCTCACGCTCGACGACAAGCAGCGCATCAACCGCGCGCTGCTCGACAGCGGTGCGCACATCGGCGAGATGAACTGCGTGCGCAAGCACCTCTCGCAGATCAAGGGCGGGCGCCTGGCAGCGGCTTGCGCGCCCGCACGCGTGGTCACGCTCACCATCAGCGATGTGCCGGGCGACGACCCGTCGGTGATCGCCAGCGGCCCCACGGTGCCCGATGCCAGCACCTGTGCCGACGCGCTGGAGATACTGGCGCGCTATGGCATTGACGTGCCGCCCGCCGTGCATGCAGCCCTGCAGGCCGGCGCGCTGGAGACGCCCAAGCCCGGCGACGCGCGCTTTGCGGGGCATGCGGTGCACCTGATCGCCACGCCATGGAGCGCCCTGCAGGCGGCAGCCGACGTGGCGCGCGCCGCAGGGCTGGCGGTGCATTTGCTGTCGGACGAAATCGAAGGCGAGTCGCGCGAGGTGGGCAAGGTGCATGCCGCCCTGGCACGTGCGGCGGCCCGGCGCGGCCAGCCCTTTGCTGCGCCGTGTGTGGTGTTGTCGGGTGGCGAAACCACCGTGACGGTGCGGCCCCGCGCGCCGGGCGTTGCGCGCGGGCGCGGCGGCCGGGCTGGCGAGTTCTGCCTGGGCCTGGCGCAGGCGCTGCAAGGCCAGGCAGGCGTGTGGGCGCTGGCAGCCGACACCGACGGCATCGACGGCAGCGAGGACAACGCAGGCGCCTTCGTGGGCCCCGACACCCTGGCCCGCGCCGCGGCGGCGGGGCTGCAGGTGGATGACCATCTGGCGCGCAACGACGCCTGGGGCTATTTCGCCGGGCTGGACGACCTGCTGACCACCGGCCCGACGCACACCAATGTCAATGACTTTCGGGTGCTCCTGATTTTGTAGCTATTGAGGCAATGCCAGAAAGCCTTCGTGGCCATTTAGGTATCGATTCTCCTGGTGGGTGTCTGCGCGGGTGGCCGGCCCTGCCTGCGCCCGCGTTTCCATTTCTGCGGTCTTCCCCTTGGCTTTTCGGCGTCCGGCACCCGCGAAAACCGGTGCGAAAGCGAGCAGGCGCAACAACCGGCGCGCCGCAGCAGCCGGCGTGGTGCCCTTTTGATCTCGCTCAATGCCCTTCGGTGGCTGGCACGGCACATTTGTTTCCATGCTGCCTCCTACCTATTTCTCCCTCCCTCCGGAAACCGAACTCATCGCCGCGGGCGAAGTGCTGCGCCGGCGAAACGAGGTGCAGACCTCGGTGCTGCACCTGGAGAGCGGGCGTGTGCTGCGGGGGGTGCTGGAAGAGGGCCTGATGCGCTACCAGCTCGGTGCGGTGGAGGGCCCGTTCTGGCTGGATGCTGCCTCTGCCCTGCTGGGCCTGCCGCTGCCGGTGGACATGGTGGCCGACACCCGCGTGCAGGTTCGCCGCCTGCCCATCGAGGTGTTTCGCCGCGGCCTGGCGCTGATGCCCGAGGACGCGCGCGGCCTGCTGCTGGACATGGCCCATGGCTACCGCCAGCAGTCGGAACTGGCGGTGAGCCGGCTCGCGCAGGATGCCGAGGCGCGCTGCGCCAAGTGGCTGCTCAACCATGCCGAGGCCGACCAGAGCGGTGCCATGCAGGTCACCCTGCACCAGCGCAAGCGCCTGATTGCGGCGCAACTGGGCATTGCGCCCGAGACCTTCTCCCGCGTGCTGCGCCACCTGCGCGAGGCGGGCCTGGTCGATGGCACGGGCAACGTGCTGAGCCTGCCGCAGCCGCGCGCGCTGCAGTCCATGGCGGGTTGCTGACGCGGTTGCAGCCTGTCGCTGCATCGCACGGCGGTGCGCAGGTCACCCTGGGCCGCAGCCGCGCCGGCATGGCCTGATCGGGTTCGCGCCGTATCGACCCTGCGAGCACACGGGCGGACCTTCACGGCCGCGTTTCAAAGTGTTGGCAAGTCAGGGTTTGTCCCCGGGTTTCACTGAGGGTTCCACCCAAGACCTGGGCTGTGGGTGGTGCGTATATTTGTTTGGACCTATCCCGGTCAGACATCGCACATGCCTCCTGTTACTCCCTGGCGCAGTCTCCTGTGCCCCCGCACTGCGGAGCGCCCATGACAGCTTCGCTCCCGTCGGCCCTCGCTGCGGAGTCGCCGGGCTGGACCATGCCCGGCCCGCTGGTGATGCGGCTGATGCTGGTGACCGTGCTGGCGGTGGCGTTGTCCGGCGCCCTGGCGGCGTGGGTCGTTACACAGGCATCGTCCCAGGAGGCCATGCGGCGTGTGGTGAGCCAGCAGACCGATGAGGTCGAGGTGGTGGCCCGCCTGCTGGCCAGCAAGATCGAGCAGAGCCAGAAGGTGCTGCGCACGGTGGCCGGGGGCATCACGCCCGCGAGCCTGGCGTCGCCCGCTTCGCTTGAATGGCTGCTGCAGCAGGGTCTGCCCGCAGTGCAGTTTTTTGACACCATGCTGGTGGCGCGCGACAGCGGCGAGCTCAGTCTGAACCTGCGCGGTGGCCGCATGCAGAACGCCTCGGAAATCGACCCCGCAGAGCGAGATGCACTGCGCCGCACGCTGGTGGACGGCAAGCCGCTGGTTTCCGAGCTGATTGCCGGCCGCACGAGCGAGGCACGCATCATGTTCACCATGCCGCTGCACCGCGACGACGGCTCGGTGCTGGGTGTGGTGGCCGGGGCGTTGCGCCTGCAGTCGCAAGGCCTGCTTCCACCGTCCATGACGCTGCCCGACCGCGACGACTCGCGCCTGGTCGTGTTCACCCGTGACGGCACCATCCTCTCGCATTCGGACCCCTCCCGCATCATGGGCAAGGTGAGCGATGAGCCGGGCCTGGCGTCGGTGTACGCGCGCTGGCTCGGCGAGCCCTTGCCGCTGGTAGCCCGGGGGGTCACCCATGTCCAGCCGGACCATATCGTCAGTGTGGCTGGCATGCCTTTGCCGCAGTGGATGGTCGCTCGCGTGAGTACATCCAAGGCTTTGCTGGCCCCGCTGGCCGGGGCGCAGCGCCGGGCATGGTGGCTGGCTGCGGTGAGCATGGTGGCCTGCGTGCTGGTTGCCGTGGGTGTGATGGGCTGGATGGCGCGGCCCCTTGCCCGCCTGACGCAGACCGCAAGGCAGCTCGAAGGGGGTGGCACCCCGGGGGCAACCACGGCCCGGATCGACTGGCCCGAAGCGGGTGGCGAGGTGGGCGAACTGGTCCGGATTTTTCGGCAGCTGGCACGGCAGCGCAGCGATCAACAATCGCACCGTGCCACGCTGGATGGCCAGTTCCGGGCGATCCTTGACCACGCGTCGGTGGGCATCGTGATCTCACGCAACGGCGTGCTGGAGGTCGTGGGCCGCCAGGCTGCGCTCATGCTGGGCTACGACACCCACGAGCTGCAGTCGCGCCCCGCACGCGTGCTCTATGGCAGTGACGCCGAATACGAGCGCATGGGTGCCCGGGTGCGGGCCGAGTTTGCCGCCCATGGCGCCTTCGATGCCGATGTGTGCTTTACCCGCAAGGACGGCTCTCCCGTGTGGGCGCGTGTGCAGGGGCGGGCCGTGCAACCCGAGGAAATGGCGGGCGGCACGGTGTGGATCCTGGAAGACATCACGGCCGCGCGCGAGGCCCAGTCCCAGCATGTGTGGGAGCGCACGCACGATGTCCTCACGCGCCTGTACAACCGCCACGGGTTCGATGAAAGGCTCGCGCTGCTGCTGGCCGAGCGATCCGCCCGGCCGCGGCAGGCATCGCGCGAGGGGGTCGAGGCATCGGGCGACGGCGTGGTGCTGTTCCTCGATCTGGACCATTTCACGCTCGTCAACGATGTGGCGGGCCACGATGCAGGCGACGATGTGCTTCGGCATGTGGCCCGTTTGCTGGAGTCCAACGTGCGCAAGATCGGGTGGGCTGCCCGGCTGGGCGGCGACGAATTTGCCGTGGTGCTGCCCGGCTGCATGGCCGCCCGAGGCCATGCCGTGGCGGAGCAGCTGCGGGCTGCCGTGCATGCGTGGGAGCCCTTCTACCAGGGGCGCAGTTTTACCCTGGGGGTGAGCATCGGAATGGTCGTGCTCGATGCCAGTCTGCAGGACGTGGCATCTGTCCTGTATGCCGCAGACATGGCGTGCTATGACGCCAAGCGGGCCGGTCGCAACCGCGTGGAAACCCGGCAGGCCGCAGAAGCCAGCGCGTCGGGCAGGATGGCGCTGGGCTCGGCGTAAAACCGGCGCGCTTTCGGCCCGGCGGGGCACGGTGCCTGCATGCCGCCTGGGTCACCGGTCACGTAAGTCAGCGGCACATACCGACACTGTGCAAGTCGCCCACCCTGCAGTCTGTGGCTGGATGCTATTATATTGATAGCTACAAACCATTATGGGTCAAGCCATAGGGGCTGAAAAACTATAAAATTCTCCCGAACCACCACACCGACAGGGCTGCCGCCGCCAGCGCCAGGGCCGCACCCAGCAGCGCAAGCAGCGCCGAGATTTCGGTTTCCTTTTTTTCCACCGTCAATCGCGAGCTGAGCGTCTCGTACACCTTCTTGAGGTCGGCCGCCGTGGCGGCATGAAAGTACTCTGCATTGGTCAGGTTGGCCACGGTCTTGAGGGTCTCCTCGTCCAGTCGCACCCGCATCGACCATCCTTCGAAGCCGATCGTCTCGCCCTGTACCGTGCCCACACCCACGGTGTACACCCGCACGCCGCGGTCGGCGGCCCACTTGGCGGCTTCGAGCGGGTCCACACCGGTGGTGCGCTGGCCATCGGTCAGCATGATGACGGCAGCGGAGTTGTAGGAGCCTGGCGCCACGGGCACGAAGGCCTTGGCCTGGTCCTGCTGCTTGGCGATCTCGTCGATGGGCCTGGGCCGCATGGCCTGGCGGCCGCCCAGGGCAGAGATGTCGATGCCCGCGTCGGGGAAGATGGTGGCCAGCGACAGCATGATGCCGTTGCCCGTGGCCGTGCCGCGCTGCAGCTGGAAGCTGTCAATGGCCTTGATGAGGTCTTCATGGCTTTGCGTGGGCAGCTGGGCCAGCTGCGCGCTGCCCGCAAAGGCGACGATGCCTACGCGCACATGCCGCGGCAGCTCGGCGATGAAGGCCTTGGCAGCGTTCTGGGCGGCGGTGATGCGGTCGGGCTCCACATCGGTGGCGCGCATGCTGCCCGACACATCCATGGCCAGCATGATGGTCTGGTTCTGGGCGGGCAGGGTGATCACGGCCATGGGCCGGGCGGCTGCCAGCAGCAGCGCCACCAGGGCCAGCAGGAAGAGCAGTGGCGGGATGTGGCGGCGCAGGCGCTGGCCCGGGCCCATGGCCTCGCGCACCAGTGACAGGCTGGAATAGGTGAGCGCTGTTTTCTTGCGCCGGTGCAGCAGCCACCAGTACAGCAGCACCAGCAGGGGCGCCAGCAGCAGCAGCCAGAGCAGGGTGGGCCAGATGAAAACCATGTTCGTAGCGTCCTGGGGCGCGGTGCGTGGTGGGGTGAAAGGATGTCCTGGTGGAGCGATGCCCGGGTGGTGGAAGGCCTGTGTCAGGCAGCCCGGCCGGGTGCGATGCGCGGGGCTCGCACGCGCCGGCGGCGCAGGTCCATGAAGCGCAGCAGCGCATCCACCAGGTCATCGTCGGTACACAGCTCCAGCGTGTCGGCCCCGGCTGCGGCCAGCGACTGCAGGAGCGTGGCCTCGCGGTCTGCCGCCAGCTGGGCAAAGCGGCGGCGAAACGCGGCGTCGTGCGTATCCACCTGCAGCTGCTCACCGGTCTCGGCGTCGCGCAGGGTGATCATGCCGACATCGGGTAACGCCAGTTCCAGCGGGTCGAGCAGGCGCACGGCCACCACGTCGTGGCGCTGTGCCAGCTGGGCCAGGGGCTTTTCCCAACCGGGCGCGCTGATGAAATCCGACACCACAAACACGGTGCTGCGGCGGCGCAGGTTGGCCATGGCCGACCGGAGCAGCCACTGCAGATCGGTGGCGCTGCCTGGCGGGCCGCTGCTGCGCCCGATGCCGCGGGTGGCCTTGCCAGCGTGAGCGCCGCCGGGGCCGTTGGGGGGCGCCAGCAGGTGGTGCACCAGGTGCAGCACATGGGCGCGGCTGCTGCGGGCGGGCAGCACGGTGTCCACCCCGCGCGGTGCGGCGGATGCCGGGCCTGCGCCGTACAGCATGGCGCCCACGCGGTTGCCATGGCGCGTGAGCAGGCGGGCCAGCACGGCGACGAAGCCGGTGAGGATGTCGCGCTTGGCATGGCCCTCGGGCCCGAAGTTCACCGACGGGCTCACATCCAGCAGGAACCAGGCCGACATCTCGCGGTCCTCGGTGAACACGCGCACATGGGGGGTGTTCAGCCGGGCGGTCACGTTCCAGTCGATGTGTCGCACGTCATCGTGGGGCTGGTATTCGCGCAGGTCGGCCAGGTCGAGCCCGCTGCCGCGCATCAGGGTGCGGTAGTCGCCCTGCAGCAGGCCGTCCAGGGGGCGGATCACTTTCCACTCCAGCTCGCGCAGCAGTCGGTCGGCCTGGCCGGGCAGGGCGGGCAGCGGCCGTGGCGCATGGCCCTGCGGCACCCGGCCTGCATCGGCCGCAGCGGGTGGGTGAGGGTGCGGCCGTGCCGTGGTCATGGCGGGTGTAGCAGATGTGCGGGGCGGGGGCAGCGACAGGGCTCCCGACTCAGGCGGCCTCGCGCTCGTGCTGCAGCGGGCGCGCAGGCGGTGGCACCTTGCCCATGATGCGGGTGATGAGCGCGTCGGCGTCCAGGCCTTCCGACAGGGCCTCGTACGACAGCGCAACCCGGTGGCGCAGCACGTCTGCGGCCAGGTCGGTCATGTCCTCGGGCAGCACGTAGTTGCGCCCCCGCAGCATGGCCAGTGCCTGTGCACCTTCGGCCAGTGCAATGGTGGCGCGGGGGCTGGCGCCGCAGCTGATGTGTCCGGCCAGCTCCTTGAGTCCGTGCCGGGCCGGGTCCCGCGTGGCTGCCACCAGCTTCACGGCGTACTGCAGCATCGAGGGGTCGACATACACCGTGCGGCATTCGGCCTGCAAGGCGGCCAGCTGGGCCGTGGTGGCCACGGGAAGCACCTGCACCGGTACATCAAGCGCCCGCTGCGCGATCACGAACTCCTCCTCTTCGGTGGGGTAGCCCAGCAGCACTTTCATCATGAAGCGGTCCACCTGCGCCTCGGGCAGGGCGTAGGTGCCTTCAGTTTCGATGGGGTTTTGCGTGGCCATCACCAGGAAGGGCTCGGGCACCTTGTGGGTTTCGCCCGCAATGGTCACCTGGCGCTCCTGCATCACCTCCAGCAGCGCGCTCTGCACCTTGGCGGGCGCACGGTTGATTTCGTCGGCCAGCAGCAGGTGGGTAAAGACGGGGCCCAGCGTGGTGCTGAACTCCCCCGTTTTCTGGTTGTACATGCGCGTGCCCACCAGGTCGGCCGGTACCAGGTCAGGGGTGAACTGGATGCGCTTGAAGCTGCCCTGGATGGTGCTGGCCAGCGTCTTCACCGTGAGCGTCTTGGCCAGGCCGGGAACGCCTTCGACCAGCAGGTGGCCCTGCGCCAGCATGGCCACCATCACGCGCTCCAGAAACCGGTCTTGCCCCACCACGACGCGCTTGACCTCGTAGAGTACCTGCTCCATCAGGGTGGCGGTGGTGGCGTTGCGGTGGGTGGGCAGGCTGCCGGGCGTGGTCGGTTCCATGGAGTGCTTCCTGATAATGCGCGGTGATCAGAACGGAGACATGCCCACGGCGGAGGCTGCGTTCTCGATGGGGACGGCAAAGCCGATGCCGATGAACGTGCGCGCAGGCGTGGGGTTGAGGATGGCAGTGACGATGCCCACGACCTCGCCGTCGAGCGTGATCAGCGGCCCGCCGGAATTGCCAGGGTTGGCTGCAGCGTCAAACTGGATGAGGTTGCTGAGCTGGCGCTTGCCCTCGGGCGAGGTGAATTCCCGCTCGAGTCCGGACACCACACCGGCAGATGCCGAAGGGCCAATCCCAAACGGAAACCCCACAGCAACCACATGGTCCCCCGGGCGCAGGCCGTGTGTCGATCGCAGTGGCGCAGCCTGCAGGTCGTCGGGCACCTTGTGGGCCCTCAGGACCGCGAGGTCGTTCTCGGGTTGGGCCCCGGTGATGGTGGCCGATGTTTCAAGCCCGTCATGAAAAGTGACGGTAATCCGGTCTGCCCCCGTCACCACATGCAGGTTGGTCAGGATGATGCCCTTGTCGACCACCACCACACCGGTGCCGACACCGCGCTCCACGTCTTCCTTGCCATTCTTGCCCCGGCTGAATCCCGCCACCCGCACCACCGACGGGCCAATGGCCTCAATCGCCCGGGCTGCCGCAGAGGGGGGTACTGTGGTCTGAAGGGTGCGCAGCACTGCGGCATCAATGTCTTCCTGGGTGATGGCGCGGGGTGCCGTTGGGTGGCGCATCCATGCGCTAGCGACCACAAGCGCTGTCAGCAGCGCCAAGGTGGCCACCAAGCCGTGCATCTGGCGGCGCGAAATCACGATGCCCGACGGGCTGCCTGATCGGGCTGGCGTGGCGTCTTCACTCTGGCTGGTGGCCGTCGGCGCTGCAGCTGCCGAAGGCGGTGGCAGGGCATCGGCAGGCGCCTGCTGCGGGCGACCTGCGCGGAGGCGTGAACTGCTGTAGAGGGCGGGCCGGGACATCCTGTCACCTTCAGTTACCACGCCGCGGGTGGGCGCACGGTTTTACAGTAGCACGGATCGATGGCTGCTGCACGGGGCAGGCCTTCATCAGGCATCATTCCGGCATGCACCCGGTCTGGATCGATACCCATTGCCATCTTGATGCCTGCGAGTTCGACAATGACCGCGACGCGGTTCGGCAGGCGGCCACCTTGGCGGGAGTCGCGCATTGTGTGTTTCCAGCCGTCGAGCGGGCCAACTGGGACACGGTGCGGGTGCTGGCCCATCGGTATGGCGACAGCTACGCGCTCGGAATCCACCCTTTGTTCACTGGTCGTGCCCACGAGGCGGACATCAATCTGCTGGCCCAGGCGCTGCATGCCCACCGCGGCGATCCGAGGCTGGTGGCGGTGGGCGAAATCGGTCTGGACGGATTCGTGCCCGGGCTCAGCATGGAGCGGCAGGAGTGGTTCTACCGAGCACAGCTGAAGCTGGCGCGCCAGTTCGGCCTGCCGGTGATCCTGCATGTTCGCCGGTCGGTCGACAGGGTACTCAAGGGTCTCCGCACAGTGTCTGTGGCGGGCGGCATTGCCCATGCCTTCAACGGCAGCCTTCAGCAGGCAGAGGCTTTTACGGCCTTGGGCTTCAAGCTTGGCTTTGGAGGGGCGGTCACCCACGACCGCGCGCTGCAGCTTCGCCGGCTGGCAGCCCGACTGGCACCAGACGCCCTGGTCCTTGAAACCGATGCGCCCGACATCCAGCCGCACTGGCTGTATGTCACTGCGGCCGAGCGTGCCGCAGGCCAGCCCCAGGCCCGCAACGCACCGACAGAGTTGCCACGCATCGCGAGCGCCGTCGCACAGTTGCGCGACACCGGGGAGCGCGAATGGGCGGCCACCGCTTGGCGAAACTCGCTGGCCGCCCTGCCAGGTCTTGCCCGCCTGCTGCCCGGTGATGGCCCGGGCCCGTCTCCCGACGGGGGTGGCGCCTGATGAAGCAAGGGGACGCTGACGCGGTCACCGACCGGCTCGTGGGTCTTGCACCCGTCGTATCGCCGCGCACCGTGGTGCTGGTGCTGGGGAGCTTCCCCGGGGCCGCCTCGCTGCGGTTGCAGCAGTACTACGGCCATCCGCAAAACCAGTTCTGGCGCATTCTTTCAGCCGTGTGGCCTGAGCATCCGCTGCCCGAGGGCGCAGCCGCTTACGAGCAGCGCTGCCACTGGCTGCTTGAGCGGGGTGTGGGACTGTGGGATGTGTATGCCAGTTGCGAGCGCCAGGGAAGCCTTGACGCTGCCATCCGCCGTGCGCAGGTCAATGACTTTGCCGGCTTGAAGGCGCGATGCCCGTTACTGAGGGCCGTTGCGCACAACGGTGGCGAGAGCTACCGGCACCACGCGCTGGTTCGCCACAGCCTGGGCATGGATCCGGGTCCGCAAGGCGGTTCGACTGCATGCCCGATTGAATCCATTAAGCTGCCCTCTACGAGCCCGGCCCATGCTGCCATGGGCTTTGCGCTTAAATTTGCCGCCTGGAAGGAATGCCTGACCCGGCATGGATTGGCCTGATGACCCGAAAAAAGACAGCCGCAACCACAGAACTGCCAGAAGTCAGCGTTTCCGATGATGGCGAAGTCCGCCACCTGCACCTGGGCACACCCTGGATTCAGGGCTCCATGCGCGTGTCCGAGCCATTTGAACTGGAGCTGGAGTACGTCCAGCGCATGATGGCCTGGCTCCTGTTTGCGGACCCGGCTACCGTCTCCAAGGGCCACGCCATGCAGCTGGGCCTGGGCGCGGGCGCCATCACCAAGTTCTGCCACAAAAAGCTGCGCGTGTGCAGCACCGCCATCGAGCTCAACCCGCAGGTGGTGGCGGTTTGCCGGCAATGGTTCAAGCTCCCGCCCGACGGCCCCAAGCTGCGCGTGGTGCTGGCCGATGCAGCCCAGGAGATTCGCAACCCCATGTGGCAGGGCACGGTGGACGCACTGGCAGTGGACCTGTACGACCATGATGCCGCGGCACCGGTGCTCGACAGCCCGGCCTTCTATTCGGACTGCCGTGCCCTGCTTTCCGACAACGGATGCATGACCGTCAACCTGTTCGGGCGGTCGTCCAGCTTTGACCGTAGTGTGCAGAGCATGGCCGAGGCATTCGGGCCTGAGGCCCTGTGGGCGTTCAAGCCCACGCGCGAGGGGAATACGGTGGTACTCGCCCAGCGAACACCCTCGCGGCCCAGGCGTGCAGAGCTGGTCCAGCGCGCTGCCGATATCGAGGCGCGGTGGGGCCTGCCTGCCGGGAAATGGTTGCGTGTCTTCAAACCCGTGGCCGCATGAGACGCGCAGTACAGCGAAACAGGGCACTTCCATGAAAGCTTCATCCGCAGACAGCAGCGCGCGCGGCCCGGTCACGCGCCACATCGGACCACTGGACTGGCGCCACATCGTCCAGTGGCTGGCAGACGATCAGGTCATTTCGCACGAAGAGGCGCAGCGCACCATTGCGCGCTGCTCTCGGGCAGAAAGCTCCCAGCACGCCCTGGTGCGGCTTGCCAGTGTGGCCATGGAGCGGGCCAGCGACGGCAAGCCGCTCGATATTGAGGCCCTGACGGAATACCTGGCGCAACGCGCGGGGCTGCCTTACTTGCGGATCGACCCGCTCAAGGTGGACGTGGGGCGTGTGGCCGACACGATGAGTGCCACCTATGCCGAACGGCACAAGGTCCTGCCGGTGCAGGTCACGCCCAAGGAGGTGGTGGTTGCAACCGCCGAGCCGTTTGTCGATGACTGGGTGGCCGAGGTCGAGCGCCAGTCGCGCCGTACCGTGCGGCGGGTGCTGGCCAGCCCGGTCGATATCCACCGGTTCACGGCCGAGTTCTTTGCGCTGGCCAAATCAGTGCGGGCGGCCCAGAAGGCGGGGGGCAGTTCGGGTGGCGCCAGCTTTGAGCAGCTGGTGGAACTGGGCAAGAGCAACAAGCAGCTCGATGCCAATGACCAGGGTGTGGTCAAGGTGGTGGACTGGCTGTGGCAGTACGCGTTCGACCAGCGCGCCAGTGACATCCACCTGGAGCCCCGGCGGGACCAGGGGGTGATCCGTTTTCGCATCGACGGTGTGCTGCACCCGGTCTACCAGATGCCCATGGGTGTGCACAACGCCATGGTCTCGCGCATCAAGCTCCTGGGACGTATCGATGTGGTGGAAAAGCGGCGCCCCCAGGATGGCCGCATCAAGACCCGCAACCAGCGCGGCGACGAGGTGGAAATGCGGCTGTCCACGTTGCCAACGGCATTCGGCGAGAAGATGGTCATGCGCATCTTTGATCCCGACAATGCGGTCAAGGATCTGGACGCACTGGGCTTTTCCCAGCACGACGCACAGCGCTGGGAGTCCCTGGTCAAGCGGCCGCACGGCATCATCCTGGTGACGGGGCCGACAGGCTCGGGCAAGACGACGACGCTGTACTCCACGCTCAAGCGGGTGGCCACCGAGGAGGTGAATGTCAGCACGGTCGAAGACCCGATCGAAATGATCGAGCCGAGCTTCAACCAGACGCAGGTGCAGCCGCAACTGGACTTCAACTTCGCCGAAGGCCTGCGCGCTCTGATGCGCCAGGACCCGGACATCATCATGGTCGGTGAAATCCGCGATCTGGAGACGGCGGAGATGGCGATCCAGGCTGCGCTGACCGGGCACCTGGTGTTCTCGACCCTGCACACCAACGATGCGCCCAGTGCCATCACGCGCATGATGGAACTGGGCGTGCCGTCCTACCTCATCAACGCGACGCTGCTCGGCGTGCTCGCACAGCGGCTGGTACGCACGCTGTGCAAACAGTGCCGGCAGCAGGACGAGGCGACCACCCGCGAGGCGCTGGCCGAGGTCGTCAAACCATGGAAGCTCAACGGCGCGTACCAGCCGTTCAAGCCAGTGGGCTGCGTCGACTGCCGCATGAGCGGTTTTCGCGGGCGCATGGGGCTGTACGAACTGCTCACCGTCAGCGAAGCCCTCAAGGACAAGATCACGCAGAGCCCTTCTATCGGGGTACTGCGCCGCCAGGCAGTGTCCGACGGTATGCGCCCCCTGCGTCTGGCGGGTGCTTTGCGGGTTGCCGAAGGGCTCACCACGCTGGAAGAGGTGGTTTCCGCCACGCCCCCGCTCGAATAGCGGTCCGGCTGACAGCCGCGGCGGGTCTGCGGCGGCACTTTGCTGCCCTGGCGTGGTGCAGTGGAGCGTTATGGGGGTCAAACGTAGCCAGATGTAGGTGGAATCCACATCGGCTCCGGGCAGCGCTGACCTCACAATCGCGCTGTCGAGATTTCCGTCGAAGGAGACAGTTCGTGAAAATCAAAAGTCAAAAAGACTTCTTTTCCGGCCTCATGTTCATGGGTGTCGGGGTGGCGTTTGCATGGGGCGCGACCACCTACAACGTAGGCACCGGTGCACGCATGGGCCCGGGTTACTTCCCGCTGCTGCTGGGTATCCTGCTGGCCATCATTGGCAGCGTGATCACCTTCAAGGCGCTCACGGTGGAAACCCAGGACGGCGACAAGATTGGCAAATGGGCCTGGAAGCCGCTGTTCTTCATCCTGGCTGCCAACTTTGCGTTCGGCATATTGCTCGGCGGCCTGCCCAGCCTGGGCATTCCGGCCATGGGCCTCATCGTCGGCATCTACGCGCTGACGTTCATTGCCAGCCTGGCCGGTAACGAGTTCAACGCCAAGGGCGTGTTCGTGCTGGCCACCGTTCTGGCCATCGGCAGCTATGTGGCATTCGTCTGGGCGCTCAAGTTGCAGTTCCCCGTGTGGCCCAGTTTCATCACGGGTTGAGCAGGAGCACCGACCATGGATTTATTTGACAACCTCGCTCTCGGTTTTGGCGTTGCCTTCACGTTCCAGAACCTGATCTATTGCTTCATCGGCTGCCTGCTGGGCACTCTGATTGGCGTGCTGCCAGGCATTGGCCCGGTAGCCACCATTGCCATGCTGTTGCCAGCCACCTACGCTCTGCCGCCCGTGGCTGCGCTGATCATGCTGGCCGGTATCTACTACGGCGCGCAGTACGGTGGGTCAACCACCGCCATTTTGGTGAACCTGCCGGGCGAGTCATCGTCGGTGGTCACCGTGATTGACGGCTACCAGATGGCGCGCAAGGGCCGGGCAGGCCCCGCACTGGCCGCCGCTGGCCTGGGTTCGTTCTTTGCCGGTTGCGTGGGTACCCTGATCCTCGCGGCGTTTGCGCCGCCGCTGACCGAAGTCGCTTTCAAGTTCGGCCCTGCGGAGTACTTTTCGCTGATGGTGCTGGGCCTGATCGGTGCCGTCGTGCTGGCCTCGGGCTCGCTGCTCAAGGCGGTGGCCATGATTGTTCTGGGCCTGCTGATGGGCCTGGTGGGTACCGACGTGAACTCGGGCGTGGCCCGCTTCAGCTTCGATATCCCTGAACTGACCGACGGCATCGGCTTTGTGACCATCGCCATGGGTGTGTTCGGCTACGGCGAAATCATTGCCAACCTGTCGCGCCCCGACGATGAGCGCGAGGTGTTCACTGCCAAGGTTGAGGGCCTGTTCCCGACCAAGGAAGACTTCAAGCGCATGATCCCTGCCGTGCTTCGCGGCACGGCGCTGGGTGCCGCCCTCGGCATCTTGCCCGGCGGTGGTGCTTTGCTGGCAGCGTTTGCGGCCTACACGGTCGAGAAGAAGACCAAGCTCCAGCCGGGCGAAGTGCCTTTCGGTCAGGGCAACATCCGCGGTGTGGCGGCTCCCGAGTCGGCCAACAATGCCGGTTCGCAAACCTCCTTCATCCCGCTGCTCACGCTGGGCATTCCGCCCAACGCGGTGATGGCGCTGATGGTGGGTGCGATGACCATCCACAACATCCAGCCTGGCCCCCAGGTGATGACCAGCAACCCGGAACTGTTCTGGGGCCTGATCGCTTCGATGTGGATCGGCAACGCCATGCTGATCGTTCTGAACCTGCCACTCATCGGCATCTGGATCAAGCTGCTGACCGTGCCCTACCGCTGGCTGTATCCGTCCATCGTGCTGTTCTGCGCGGTGGGCGTGTACTCCACCAACAACAACACCTTCGACATCTGGATGGTGGGTGGTTTCGGCCTGATCGGCTACATCTTCTACAAGCTGGGCACCGAGCCTGCACCGCTGCTGTTGGGCTTCATCCTGGGCCCGATGATGGAAGAAAACCTGCGCCGCGCCCTGCTACTGTCGCGTGGCGACTGGAGCGTGTTCGTCACGCGTCCGCTGTCGGCGGGTCTGCTGGCTGCCGCTGCGTTGCTGCTCATCATCGTGCTGCTGCCTTCGGTGAAGAACAAGCGCGAAGAGGCGTTCGTCGAGGACTGAGCGACACCACGCCGGACCCTTCCGGCCTGGCATCATTTCAGCGGCACCTTCGGGTGCCGTTGTTTTTTGGGTAGGCCTCTCGACAGACTGCAGTACCTGCCAGTACACAATCGCGGGCAGAGGTCCGCATGTCCACTCCATTCCATCCCGCGCAGCATCCCCACCGGGCCATGCTGCACAACGAAATCCACGCACGTCCGCCCGAGGCGATGACGGCTCCGCTGGCCATTGCCCACATCGTGATGCTGGCCGATGCCGCTGGGCGAGAGGCCAGTCGCGCCCATGTCGCTGCACTGCTGCGTGACCACCATCTGGCACTGCCGGATGCCCAGACCACCCATCTGCGCATGGATCTGGGGGCCTTTCGCCTGCGCTGGGAGATGCACACCGAGTTTGTTTCCTGGACCTTCATGGTGCCCGCTACCGTAGAAGCCTTTGGCGAGCGCGAGCCGGTCAGCGCGAGCGAGGCCGTGCCGCGCGACTGGTTGGTCGCGCTGCCGGGGCAGTGCCTGTGCAGCCTGAACCTGTGGGTGCTGCCCACCCAGTCTTTTGGCTCGGGTTCACTGGTCAAGCATGTGCTGCATGAAGACACGCTGGTAGCATCCACCGTGGCCGATGGCCATGGTGAGGTCTACACCGACTTTGCCATCCACCCCGATGGCTTTTCGCGCATGGTGCTGCTCGCTGGGGGCATGGCGCCCCGCCGTCTGGGCCGGCTGGTGCAGCGGCTGCTGGAAATTGAAACCTACCGCATGGCTGCCCTGCTGGGTCTGCCCGCGGCCCGCGAGGCGGCCAGCGTGCTGGCCTTCGCCGAGCGTGAACTGGCCGAACTGGCCAACGCCATTCGCACGGCCAACCGCGACGCCGAACCCGCCCTGCTGGACCGGCTCACGCGGCTGGCCGGGCAGGTGGAAAGCCAGTACGCAGCCACGCATTCACGCTTTTCGGCCAGCAGCGCCTACTTCGAGTTGCTCGACAAGCGCATTGAGGACATCGCCGAGTCGCGCCTTGCAGGCATGCAGACGATCCGCGAGTTCATGGACCGCCGCCTGACGCCTGCGCGCAGCACCTGCGAGTGGGCAACGCGGCGGCAGGATGCGCTGTCGCAGCGGGTTTCGCGCATGAGCAACCTGTTGCGCACTCGGGTGGAGATCGAGCAACAGCAAAGCAGCCAGGCCCTGCTGACCACCATGAACCACCGGCAGGACCTGCAGCTCAAGATGCAGTCCACGGTGGAAGGTCTGTCGGTGGCAGCCATCACGTACTACATCGTTGGCCTGGTCAGCTACCTGGCCAAGGGTGCCAAGCCACTGGGCTGGCCCTTTTCGCCCGAAACGACGGCGGCTGTTGCCATACCCCTGGTGGCGGGTGGGGTGTGGTGGTCGTTGCGCCGGCTGCACCACCGGGTGTTCCGCAAGCATTCGGAGTGAGGCCACGCCCCGCCAAGGGGCGCGCCAGGTTCTGAAGCGCTTTGGCCCAGCCGTCGCCGATGGCGGTGCCTCCCCAGCACAGCCTCTACGGCAGGCGGACGGCCGGGGTGACACACTAGGGGCTTGGTCATGCATGTGCGACCGCAGTCCCGCGATGTGCCCTGTGTGTGCCTGCCCTTCAGCCGGGTCTGGTGATCCGCTTGCGGCAGGCGCCCCGGCGGGCGCGCGGTCGCTGTGGTGCGGCACCGTCATCTGCAGGACATGTACTGCTCCCAGGAATGTGAAAATTGTCCCTAGCCCAAGTAAAAAATGCCCAGATAGCTAGAAAAAGTGTGGCGACCGGGTTGCTGCTGGCTCTGTTCGGCTCCATCGCCTTCAGCGGCAAGGCCATCATCGTCAAGCTGGCCTACCGCTACGGCGTGGATGCGGTCACCCTGATCATGTACCGCATGCTGTTTGCGCTGCCCATCTTCGCCGTCATGGCCTGGTGGGCCAGCCGGGGCAAGCCACCGCTGTCGCGCAAGGACTGGCTGGGCGTGCTCGGGCTGGGGCTCACCGGCTACTACCTGGCCAGCTTTCTGGACTTTGCCGGCCTGGCCTACATCAGCGCCAGCCTGGAGCGACTCATCCTTTATCTCAACCCGACGCTGGTCGTGCTGCTTGGCTGGGCCCTGTACGGACGCGGCATCCGCTGGGGCCAGGCGGTGGGGATGCTGGTGAGCTACTGCGGCGTACTGCTGGTTTTCGGGCATGAGGCCAACCTGCAGGGCACGAACGCCGCGCTGGGCACGCTTCTGGTGTTCCTGAGCGCGGTCAGCTACGCCATCTACCTCGTCTACAGCGGCGAAATGGTGCAGCGGCTGGGCTCGCTGCGCCTGGTGGGGCTGGCCACCACTGTGGCCTGCCTGCTGTGCCTGCTGCAGTTCGTGGTGCTGCGCCCCTTCAGTGCCGCGGTGGTGGCGCCCGAGGTCCTCTGGCTGTCGGTGCTGAACGCCACGCTGTGCACGGCGGCGCCGGTGCTGATGGTGATGATGGCCATTGAGCGTATTGGCGCGGGCATGGCCGCGCAGACCGGCATGGTGGGCCCCTTGTCCACCATCCTCATGGGGATCTGGATTCTGGGGGAGCCCTTTACCGTGTGGGTTGCGGCCGGCACGGCGCTGGTCATCACCGGCATTTTCGTGTTTACCCGCATGGCGCGACGCCCGGGCGGCTGAGCAGAAGCTGCTGCGCCCCTGAACCCTGCCAGCGGCAGTGCCGCCGCGTGCCACCCATCTGCATGGCAGACCACGCCCTTATGATTTCGGCGCGCTGCCACCGGCAGCAACACAACCGGAGATGGATATGGATTTGGGTATTGCAGGCAAATGGGCGCTGGTGTGTGGCGCGAGCAAGGGTTTGGGTTACGGATGCGCGCTGGCATTGGTGCGCGAAGGCGTCAACGTGGTGATCAATGCGCGCAATGCACAGGCACTGGAGGATGCGGCCGTGCGCCTTGGGGCCGAGGCATCTGCAGCAGGTGCCGTGGTGATTGCCGTCGCGGCGGACATCACCACGCCCGCCGGGCGTGAGGCTGTGCTGGCCGCGCCTGGCGGACCGGGGCGTGATTTTGACATCGTCGTGACCAATGCAGGCGGGCCGCCCACCGGCGATTTCCGCGACTGGGACCGCGATGCCTGGATCAAGGCCGTAGACGCGAACATGCTCACTCCCATCGAACTGATCCGTGCCACCGTGGACGGGATGGCTGCGCGTGGCTTCGGCCGGATTGTCAACATCACCTCCAGCGCCGTGAAGGCGCCGATCGATATCCTGGGCCTGTCCAACGGTGCGCGCAGCGGACTGACAGGTTTCGTGGCCGGTGCGTCGCGCAGCCCGATCGCAGCGCGGGGGGTCACCATCAACAACCTGCTGCCGGGCAAGTTTGACACCGACCGCCTGGCCTCCACCGTGGCCGCGGCTGCGAGCAAGGCCGGCAAGGGCGTGGACGACGTGCGGCGGGCTCAGCAGGCGCAGATTCCTGCCGGGCGCTATGGCACAGCCCAGGAGTTTGGCGCCATCTGCGCCTTCCTGTGCAGCGTGCACGCGGGTTACATGACCGGGCAGAACATCCTGGCGGACGGTGGGGCCTATCCCGGCACGTTCTGAAGCAGATGCATGATGGGCTGATGAGGCGGCAGCCCGTGGCCGTGGTGGGCGTTCATCCGCTCGCGGGCCTTACGCTGGGCGAGCGCAGTGGTGTTTTTCTGACAGTCTCTTCGGATACCGTTCGCAGTTGATGACAATGGGCGGCGCTAAGGTGTTCTATGTACCTTCGCCCTACCGAGTAGGCTTATCCCATGCATTTCCGTCTCGCTGCGTCGCGTCTCCTGCTTCAGGCTGCCTTGCCAGCGGCTGCGCTGTTGCTGTCGATCGCCTCCGCCGGTGTGCATGCGGCGTCAACGCCCGTGCCATTGGCCCCGACTGCGGCACCGGCCAGCCCGGCGGCCGCCCCCGGGCCGTTCAAACTTCGCATCGTGGGAGGCCTTGGGGCCATCAGCCAGTACACCCGCCAGGAGGAACCGTTCTGGACGCGCGAGCTCGAGCGTCTCAGTGGCGGTCGCTACGACGCAGAGATCGTCCCGTTTGACCGTGCCGGTGTGCCCGGCCCGGAAATGCTGCGGCTTTTGCAACTGGGTGTGGTGCCATTCGGCACAGCGCTCATGAGCTCGTTCACTGCCCAGCACCCCGAGTACACGGCGCCGGACCTCGCGGGGCTCAACCCGGACATTGCAACGCTCAAGGCCACGCTGGCGGCGTTCCGCCCCTACCTTGAAAAGGCACTGCGCGACCAGCATGGCATCGAGGCACTGGCCATCTATGTGTACCCGGCGCAGGTTGTGTTTTGCAAGAAACCCTTGCAGTCGCTGTCCGAACTGGCAGGGCGCCGCACGCGGATTTCGTCATCGACACAAGCGGACTTTGTGGGAGCGCTCGGCGGTGTGCCGGTGCTGACCGGCTTCGCCCAGATGGTGCCCAGCCTGACCGCCGGGAACACCGAGTGCGCGATCACCGGCACCATGTCCGGCAACACCCTTGGCCTGCACAACCTCACCACGCACGTGCACGCACTTCCGGTGACCTGGGGGCTGGCGGTGTTTGGCGCCAACCGGGCTGCATGGCAGGCGCTTCCTGCCGACCTCCGCACGTTGCTGCGCAAGGAGTTGCCGCGGCTGGAGTCGGCCATCTGGGAGGAGTCCGAGCGCGAAACCATGCAGGGGATGGCCTGCAACCGGGGTGCGTCCAGCTGCACGGGCGGGCGCAAGGGAAGCATGACCGTGGTTCCCGTATCGCCGCAGGATGAGGCCCGGCGACAGGAGATCCTGGCATCGACCGTCCTGCCGCGCTGGGTAGAGCGCTGCGGCGCACTTTGCGCCCAGGTCTGGAACCAGACCATTGGTCCGGCACGCGGGCTGGTCCTCACCCCGCCCAAATGACCACATCGTCCTTGCCCTTTCGCATCAGGGCCTTCGTCTCGGCGGGGGTTGCGATCTTTGTGGCCGCAGTGCTTGCCGTATCCGCTGCACTGGCATGGAATGCGCGCGAGGTAGCCCTGGCCGACAGCGAGGCGCAGGCGGCCCGTTTCGTGGCCGGTGCCGAGGCAGCGCTCAACCGGTCCCTGCTGGGCGTGGACGTGCTGCTGGCCGGCATGGACGAGCTTCTGGAACTGTCGGCCAGGCGCCCTGGCCAGATTGATGCGCGGGCGGGTGCGCATCGACTGCGGGGTGTGGCATTGCAGAACCTCACGGTGCGCTATGTCGCCTTGCTCGATGCCGATGGCAAAAGCCTGGTGGCTTCCGACGCTGCGGGCGCCCGGCTGGCCGCCAGGATTCCGGCGGGGTTTCTGGAAGAGGTGGTGGCCCAGCCCATTTCCACGCTGATGATCAGCGCGCCTGTGGTCAGCTTTGCCAGCTCGGAGCGCGTCCTGTACCTTGCACGGCAGGTGCGCCTGGCAGACCAGTCGGTGGCCGTGGCGATTGCCGAAGTGCCGGTGGCAGCCATCACCGGGGTGATGATCCAGGGAGCGGAGATCCGCGGGTTGCAGGTCACGCTCGAGCGTGCCGGGGGGCAGCTGCTGCTGAGCGCGCCCGGACGCGAAGACCCCGTGCCTTCGATGCTCTCGCCGCCCGTGGATGAGTTGACCGTGCCTGCACAGCGGTGGCGCGCGCCTGCCCGCCTGACCCGCGAGCCGGCCCTGGTGGTGGCGCGGCCCATCCTGTACCAGGATCTGCGCATTGCGGCGAGCATCCCGCTCGATGACGCGCTGCAGGCCTGGCGCGGTCAACGCAAAACGATTGCGCTCACGGCGCTGCTTTTCGTGGCGATGATCATCGCTGCGGGGTGGGTGGCCCTGCGGTACCTGGAGCGGCTGTCCTTGGCGCGGGTGGCCATCGCGCAATCCAAGGCGACGCTCGACCAGGCGCTGCAGTCCATGGTCAGCGGTTTCATGGTGCTCGACGCCAGGCACGATGTGGTGCAGTGGAACCACCAGTTTGAGGAAATATTCCCGTGGCTGCGCAGTCTGCTGGTGCCAGGCCTGCCGTTTCGCCAGCTTCTGGAGGCGGATGCAGTGCACCAGTTGCCCGGGGCTGACGCCGAAACGCTTGCCCGCTGGGTGGATGAGCGGCTGAAACAGCAGATGCACCAGAGCGATTCGCATGAGCAGGTGCAGCCCAGTGGGCGGACCATCCAGATCACCGAACGGCCCACGCCCGATGGTGGCCTGGTCATCACCTACCATGATGTGACGGCGCTCAGGCAAGCCAACGCCGAAATCGAGAACCTGGCGTTCTACGACCCGCTGACGAACCTGCCCAACCGGCGCCTCCTGATGGACCGCATGCAGCATGCCATTACCGCCAGCGTGCGCAGCGGGCAGTACGGTGCTTTGCTGTTTCTGGATCTGGACCATTTCAAGACGCTCAACGATACGCTGGGCCACGAGGTGGGTGACGTGCTGTTGCGCCAGGTGGCGGAGCGCCTGAAGGCCTGTGTGCGCCGCGAAGATACGGTGGCGCGTCTGGGTGGAGACGAGTTCGTGGTGATGTTGCACGAGGTCTCGACCCACCGCGACGAAGCCGCGGCGCACGCCCGGCGGGTGGGCGAGAAAATACTGCGCCGGCTGAACCTGCCGTACACGCTGGGCGCCCACGTGCACCACAGCACGCCCAGCATCGGCGTCACGCTCATGGGCGGTTCGCACCAGCAGTCGGTCGATCTCCTCAAGGAGGCCGACATTGCGATGTACCAGGTCAAGTCGCAGGGCCGCAATGGCATGTGTTTTTTCGACCCCGAGATGCAGGTGGCCATCAGCGCCCGCGCGCGGCTCGAGTCCGACCTGCAAACGGCGCTCACGGGTCGGCAATTCGAACTGCACTACCAGCCGCAGTTCAACCTGGCTGGCCGCATCATCGGTGCCGAGGCCCTGATCCGCTGGCGCCATCCGGACCGTGGCCTGCTGACGCCCGGCGGCTTCATTGGCGTGGCTGAGGAGAGCGAGCTGATAGTTCCCATCGGCCACTGGGTGCTGCGCACGGCTTGCGCCCAGCTGGCAGCCTGGAGCAGCGACCCGCGCTATCGCCACGTCCAGGTCTCCGTGAACGTGAGTGCGCGCCAGTTCCGCCAGCGCGACTTTGTCGCCCGGGTGGTGGAGGTGCTGCGCGAAACCGGAGCCCGGGCCCACCTGCTCAAGCTGGAGCTGACCGAGTCGCTGGTGCTCGACAACGTGGATGACACGGTCAGCAAGATGGGTCTGCTCAAGACCAAGGGCGTGCGGTTTTCACTGGATGACTTTGGCACCGGCTATTCATCGCTGGCCTACCTCACGCGGCTACCGCTCGATCAGCTCAAGATCGACCAGTCTTTTGTGCGCAACCTGGGCGTGCGCCACACCGACGATGTCATCGTGCAGACCATCATCGGCATGGCCCGCAACCTGGAGCTGGACGTGATCGCCGAAGGCGTGGAAACCCAGGTGCAGAAAGACACGCTGGCCGACTACGGATGCCAGCTGTTCCAGGGCTACCTGATGGGCCGGCCGCAGCCCGCTGCGGAGCTGGAAACCATGCTGCAGACCGCAGCCTTTGCGCCGACACCTGCGCCAACACCTGCACCGGCGACCGTGCCTGTGGCCGCTCCCATGCCTTCGGACTTTTCGCCCGGCTGACACTGCGCCGGGACCGTGCGGCGCAATGGGCTGCGCTCTGGCCCCGCGCCGTGCTCCGATCAGCGGCGCGACGACACCACGATGCCGCCCACGATGAGCGCAAACGCCACGCCGTGGAACAGCCGCGGTGTCTCGCCCAGGAATGCAGCAGACAGCACGCCCGCAAACAGCGGCGTGAGGTTCACGAAAAAGCCGGCCACGGCAGGCCCCGCCCGCTGCACGCCCACGCCCCAGCACCGGTAGGCCAGAACGGCCGGGCCTATGGCAATGAAGGCCAGCGCGGCTACCAGGGGCCAGCCCCATTCGATGTGCGTGCGGCCTGCAGCCCATTCGACACCCGCAAAGCTGCCGGACCATGCCAGCCCGAACACCATCTGCGCCATCAGGAAGGCGGCCCAGTCGCCGCGGATGGCAGCGGGCTCGGTGGTGCGCGACAGCAGCCAGCTGTAGAACGCCCACGAGAGCGTGGCCAGCAGCATGAAGATATCCCCGGGTACCAGCCGGAAAGCCAGCAGCTGTGCCCATTCGCCGCGGCTCAGTACCAGCAGCACGCCGCACACCGACAGCACTGCGCCCAGCAGCTGCCGGCGGGTGACCGGCGCACCGAAGAACAGGGCCCCCACGACCAGCATGAACACGGGCATGCTGGAGCCGACCAGCGTCACGTTGATGGGCGTGGAGGTCTGCAGCGCCATGTACTGCAGCGCGTTGTAAAGGCCAATGCCCAGCAACCCCAGCACCGCATACCGGCGCCAGTGGGGCCACAGGCCGCTGCCCGGGCGCAGTACGCCGTGGGCCAGCGGCAGCAGCAGCCCGAAGGCCAGAATCCAGCGGATGAGATTGAGGGTGATGGGTGGAATCAGGTCATGCACCAGGCGGCCTACCACCGCGTTGCCGGCCCACAGCAGCGGCGGTATCACCAGCATCGCCGCCGTGCCGGGCGTCAGTCTTTGCGTCATGCCTGCACTGTAACGGTGCCAGGAGGTTGCTCGGCAGAGGCCATCGAAGCGAAACCTGCGAAAACCGAGGATCGCGTGGTGCTGCCGACAAGCCCAGGGTGGGCCCCTGGGCGCAGGAGGTAGTGCTGCGCGAGACCGGTTTGTCGCGCGTTGCAGCCGATGGCCTTCTGTCGAGCAGCCTCCTACCCCTGCAAGCCTTGCAGATTCATGGCACGATGGCCGCCGTCTGTTCCCACCGCTGGCCCGGCCCCGGGCCAGCACACCCATCTGGAGCCTTTTTTCATGAGCCTTGCCGTACAGATCCGCCAGCATGGCGGACCCGAAGAACTTTTCCTGGCCGACGTCACCGTGGGCGAGCCTGGCCCGGGCGAGATCCGCATCCGCCACCATGCGGTGGGCCTGAACTTCATCGACGTTTACCACCGCACGGGTCTCTATCCGCTGACCATGCCCGCAGGCATCGGCATGGAAGGCGCCGGCATTGTCGAGGCGGTGGGCGAGGGTGTGACGCACCTGCGCGTGGGTGATCGCGCAGCCTATGCCAGCCAGCCACCCGGTGCCTACTGCGAGGTGCGCGTGATGCCCGCCAAGTGCGTGTGCAAGCTGCCCGACGCCATCAGTTTCGAGACCGGTGCCGCCATGATGCTCAAGGGGCTGACGGCGCAATACCTGCTCAAGAAGACGCTGCCGGTAGAAGGCCTCCAGCCAGGCGACCATGTGCTCTTTCACGCCGCCGCCGGGGGTGTGGGTCTGATTGCCTGCCAGTGGGCCAAGGCGCTGGGTCTGCAGCTTATCGGCACGGCCGGCAGTGATGCCAAGTGCCAGCTGGCGCTGGCCAATGGCGCTGCCCATGCCATCAATTACAGCACCGAGGATTTCGCCGCCCGCGTCAAGGAGATCACCTGCGGCAAGGGCGTGAAGGTGGTGTACGACTCGGTCGGCAAGGACACCTGGGACAAGTCGCTCGATTGCCTGCGCCCTTTCGGGCTCATGGCCAGCTTTGGCAATGCGTCCGGCCCGGTGGCGCCGTTCGCACCGGGCTCGCTGGGTGCCAAAGGCTCGATCTACGTCACGCGCCAGACGCTGTTCAGCCACATTGCCACGCGCGAGAGCACGCAGGCCATGGCCGACGACCTGTTTGCGGTGGTCGCCAGTGGCCAGGTCAAGATCCACATCGACCAGCGCTATCCGCTGGCCGACGTGCAGCAGGCGCACCGCGACCTGGAAGCCCGCAAGACCACCGGCTGCACCATCCTCACGCTGTGAGTAGTCAGGCTCAAGGGACTGCGTTTGCGCAGTGGGTGGCCACGGCGCGCCAGCAGGCCTTGCAAGCCGCGCCGTCGCCGCGGCAACCTCTGGTGGCTGCCGGGCATGTCGTCGGGTCGGTTGCGGAGGGTTTTTTGGAAGAAAATGGCTTCCAGGGCACGCTCCATGAGCACTGTTTGCTATTAAAAAAGGAGCATTCGGGTGGAGTGGTCTGGCACCTTGATGGGGCCGCGGACGAGATCACTCCCGCGCTCAATGCGCTGGCATCCGCCCTGCGCGACCAGGGCCTGTGCGGCCCCTGGCGTGACGAACAACTCGCCGTGTGCAACGCGGCGGGCGATGTGGTGGCCACGGTCGAGCGCGGGGCGGTTCGGGTGCTGGGCATCACCACCCGCGCCGTGCATCTGGTGGGCCGGGCCCCCGATGGCCGCATCTGGGTGCAAAAGCGCGCAATGACCAAACCGAGCAACCCCGGTCAGTGGGACACCCTGATGGGCGGCATGGTGTCGGCTGCAGACACGCTGCAGCAGGCTTTGGCGCGCGAGACCTGGGAAGAGGCCGGACTGCGCGTGGACGATCTTCACCACCTTGCCCACGGCGGCCACGTGGCATTCAGCCGCCCCAGCCGCGAAGGTGGCGGCGCGGGGTTCATGGTCGAGCGCATCGACTGGTTTCATGCCGTGGTACCTGAAGGCATGCAGCCTGACAACCAGGACGGCGAGGTGGAGTGCTTTGCCCTGCTGCACCCTGACGAAGTGCGCGCCTGCATCGCGGACGGCGGTTTCACGCTGGAGGCGGGCCTGGTGTTGGCGGATTTTTTCGGCGTTTAAGGGCGAACCCGTCGCCGCGTTGGTGGGGGGAGGGCCGCCCGAGCCCCTGTCATGCCTTGCCCAACGGTCGGCACGCTTTTGATTTTGGAGCCACGCTTCGTGGATGGCCGAAGGCGTGCGTTGTGGTTTGGCTCAAGTTTGCGTGAATCGTGTCGAAATGAGATTGAGTTTGTAACAAGCGGCGGCCCGTCTTGCTGGCGCGATTCAAGAACATACGGTGCGAGGGATCGCCATGGCAGCCACCATCAATACCAACGTCGCATCGTTGACCGCACAGCGCAATCTGGGAGCAAGCCAGAGTTCGCTGGGCACCTCCATCCAGCGCCTTTCGTCGGGCCTGCGCATCAACAGCGCCAAGGACGATGCGGCCGGTCTGGCCATTTCCGAGCGCTTCACCTCGCAGATCAAGGGCCTGAACCAGGCGGTGCGCAACGCCAACGATGGCATCTCGCTGGCGCAGACGGCCGAAGGCGCGCTCAAGGCGTCTGGCGACATCCTCCAGCGGGTACGTGAACTGGCGGTGCAGTCGGCCAATGCCACCAACAGCGCGGGCGACCGGCAGGCGCTGAACCAGGAGGTCAGCCAGCTGGTGGCAGAGCTTGACCGCATTGCCCAGACCACCGAGTTCAATGGGCAGAAATTGCTGGACGGCACCTTTGGCACGGCGCAGTTCCAGGTGGGCGCCAATGCCGGGCAGACCATTCTGGCGGCAGCTGCCAACATGCGGACCCAGACGTACGGCTCCAACGAACTGGTGGGGGCGATGATCAACACGGCGGTGGCGCCGTCGTACACCGCGGTGGCCGTGAATGTGCAGGGCTATAGGGGTAGCGCCTCCGTCACGACGGCGGTGACCGATACCGCTGCCACAGCTGCCGCCCGTTTCAATGCCGTCAGCGCGTCCACCGGCGTCACTGCGAGAGCCAAGACCACGGTTCGCTTCGATTTCGGTGCGCCAGCCTCCAGTTTCAGCATCACGGGCGCGAATGGAAAAGTTGCCAATTTCAGCGTGAAGGTCCCCAATGCCGACACGGTGGCGGGCTTGTCGGAGGCGGTGAATGCGATCAATGACCAGTACGCCAATACAGGGGTCAGCGCCCGCATCGTGCAGGCAGGCGAGCCGCTGTCGGCAGGCAACACGGCCATCATTCTGGAGAGCCAGTCGGGTGACAACATCACTGTGACCAGCAAGGACGGGTTTGGTCTTTGGCTGCAGGCAGTGAACGCCGAGACGGGTGCCATTGGGACCCTGAACAACACGGGCCCAGGCGCTTCCCTGACAGCGCTTGGACAGGTCACCCTGAGGTCCGATAAAAGCTTTGCCGCCAGCAGCACATCGACGACTTCGGTGCTGGGTTCCACTTCGGCCAGCTCGCAGCTGCAATCGGTGGCGACGCTGGATGTGTCGTCGGTGGCGGGGTCCAACGACGCGCTTTGGGTGGTGGATGCCGCCCTGGCCTATATCGGTGGAGAGCGGGCCAAGCTCGGTGCGCTGCAGTCGCGCTTTGAGACTTCGATCAGCAACCTGCAGGTCACGTCCGAAAACCTGTCGGCCTCGCGCAGCCGTATCCTGGATGCTGATTTCGCCGCAGAAACCGCCAATCTTTCGCGCGCACAGATCCTGCAGCAGGCTGGCACGGCGATGGTGGCGCAAGCCAACCAGTTGCCGCAGGGGGTTTTGGCCTTGCTGCGCTGATACGGCTTGCTGCCAGAGTGCAAGCCAGCGACCGGAGTGTCTGCGGTCTCAGCCCGGGTCGACCATGGTTTTGAGCCGGCTGGGCGCCAGGGCACCGGCCGATTCCAGGATGGGGTAGGCCACCGAGCACAGCAGCGAGTTGATGCGCTTGAGGTCGCTGATCAGGTCGATGTGCAGCGAACTCGTCTCGATGCTCTGCACCGTGTTGTCCGACAGGCGCGCCAGGTGGGTGGCCGAGTAGGCGTGCTCCAGGTCGCGAAAGCGGGCCTTTTCTTCGAGCAGCTTTTGCGCATCGCGCACGCTGCCGTTCAAAAACACGCTCATGGCCAGGCGAAGGTTGTCGAGCAGGCGTGCGTGCAGCTCGTTGATCTCTTCCATGCCCGCCTCTGAGAACTGTCGGCCCTTCTTGATTTTCTTGTCCTCGATGTCGATCAGCACGCGCTCGATGATGTCGCCGATCTGCTCCATGTTGATCGTGAAGCTGATGATGTCGGCCCAGCGGCGGCCCTCGCGCTCGTCCAGGGCCTCGCGCGAGATCTTGGTCATGTAGTACTTGATGGCCGAGTACAGGCCGTCCACCTCGTCATCGAGCTTGCGCAGCTCCCCGGCCAGCCGCAGGTCGTCGGTGCGGATGACCTTGTGCAGGCCGATCAGCATCGACTCGACCACGTCGGCCTGGTGCAGTGCTTCGCGCGCCGCGCACGAGATGGCCAGGGACGGCGTGGCCAGGGCCGAGGGATCAAGATGGCGCGGACGCATGCCAGCCGCGCCCTGCCGGTCTTGCGCGGGCATGAGCCGCTGCACCAGGCGGGCCACGGTGCCCGTGAGCCCGATGCAGACCAGGCCCACCACCATGTTGAATGCCAGGTGGAACAGCACCACCTGCGTCGCGGTGTCGGGCACGTAGGCGCGCGCGTGCCTGAGCCACAGGCCGATCAGCGGCGTCATGATCAGGACCCCGATGATCTTGAACAGCAGATTGCCCAGCGGCACCTGCCGCGTCTGGATGTCGGACTTGAGGGTGGTGAGCACGGCCAGAACGCCGCTGCCCAGGTTGGCACCCACCACCAGGCCCAGCGCCACATCCAGCGGAATGCCGCCCGACCCGGCCAGCGCGGCCGTGAGCAGCACCGTGGCCAGGCTGGAGTAGGCCAAGAGGGCCAGCACGGCGCCGGTGAAGATCTCCAGCAGCAGATCACTCGTCAGGGCGCCCAGCAGCGTGCGCACCGTGGGCGACTGGGTCAGCACGGTCGTCGATTCGGTGATCAGCCGCAGGGCCAGCAGCATGAGGCCCAGGCCAATCAGCACCCGGCCTACCCGGCCCACGGCCGTGTCCTTGCGCGAGATGAACAGCACCACGCCCACAAAGATGAACAGCGGCGACAGCCAGGACAGGTCCATCGAGAACACCACCGCCATCACGCTGGTGCCCACGTCGGCGCCCAGCATCACGGCCAGTGCGGCCGGCAGGCCCACCAGCCCCTGGCCCACAAAGGACGAGACGATGAGCGCGGTGGCGGTGCTCGACTGCACCACGGCCGTCACGCCAATGCCCGACATCACGGCCGTAAAGCGGTTGCTGACGCTGCGCGCAATGAGCTGCCGCAAGTTGGCGCCGAACACGCGCAGGATGCCGGTGCGCACCAGGTGGGTGCCCCAGATCAGCAGCGCCACGGCCGCCAGCAAATTAAGGAGATGCTTCATGAATAACCGTTGCTTCTTGTTCTTGTTACGTGCCATGCACACGCCGTGCCACGCCCGACCCGGGGAGGCCTCCGAGCCTACAGCCCGCCTCACTGCCTGTCCGTAGGCGGCTGCAGACAGATGGCTGTGGTGCCAGCGGGGCGGCTATTGTCGGCAAGCGGCAACACTTGTGGCGCCAGATGACTCGCCTGAGTCAACTGTCATCAAACTGACACACAAGCATACTCCTGATTCGATAGCACAGGGACATGCCCCTGTCGCCTTTGGGTGCGTTGTGCGCGGGGGCACGAAAGCAAACGGCCCGCTTGAAGCGGGCCGTTCTGCAGGGTCTGATGTGCTGGGTGTGCCTTTCAGGCCTTGCCGCGCACCCGCAGCAGTTCATCCAGGATCAGGCAGACCGCCCCCACGGTGATGGCCGAGTCCGCCACGTTGAACGACGGGAAGTACCAGCCGGCGTAGTGGAACTGCAAAAAGTCGACCACATAGCCGTGCATGAGCCGGTCCACCACGTTGCCCACGGCCCCGCCCAGGATGCTGGCCAGCGAGAAGCTGAACAGCTTTTGCCCGGGGTGCGCCCTGAGCTGCCACACGATGAACACCGTGGCCGCCGCGCCGATGCCCGTGAACAGCCAGCGCTGCCAGCCACCCGCATCCGCCAGAAACGAAAACGCCGCGCCCGTGTTGTGCGCCCGCACGATGTTGAAGAAGCTGGTGATGTAGGTCGAGTCGCCCAGCCGGTAGTGGTCCAGGATCAGGGTCTTGGTGACCTGGTCGGCCACCAGAAGGACCACCGCCCACGCAAGCCACGGCCACATGGTGGGGCCGCTGCGCCCGCCAAACGATGAGGAGCCCGATGCGCGAGCCATCACGCATGCACCCGGGTTTCGCCCGCGCCCAGCAGGTTGCTGGTGCAGCGGCCGCAGATGGTCGGGTGGGCCGCATCGTGGCCGACATCGCTGCGGTAGTGCCAGCAACGCTCACATTTGGCATCGGAACTGGCCCTGGCGCTTATAGTCATTGCACTTCCTGCTACCAATTCAATAGCGGATGTGATGAAGACGAACCGCAGGTCGTCGCCCAGACTGGCCAGCAGCGCGTGGTCTTCAGAGGCTGCCGTGAGGGTGACGGTCGCCTGCAGCGACGAGCCGACCTGGCCCGCGGCGCGCAGGTTCTCGATTTCCTTGTTCACGGCGTCGCGGATTTCACGGATGCGCGACCACTTGGCCAGCAGCCCTTCATCGGCACCCGCTCCAGCGCCCGCCACGTTGCCGTAGGTCTCCAGGAAGATCGAATCGGAGCTGCCAAACACCTTCCACGCCTCTTCGGCCGTGAACGACAGGAACGGCGCCATCCAGCGCAGCATGGCGTGCGTGATGTGGTACAGCGCGGTCTGCGCACTGCGGCGGGCCAGGCTTTTGGGCGCCGTGGTGTACAGGCGGTCCTTGAGTACGTCGAGGTAGAACCCGCCCAGGTCTTCCGAGCAGTACAGCTGCAGCTTGGCGACCACGGGGTGGAACTCGTAGACCTTGTAGTGCGCCAGCACCTCGGCCTGGAACTCGGTCGCGCGGGTGAGCGCGTAGCGGTCGATCTCCAGCATCTGGTCGAACGGCACGGCGTCCTTGGCCGGGTCGAAGTCGCTCACGTTGGCCAGCAGGAAGCGCAACGTGTTGCGGATGCGGCGGTAGGCGTCCACCACACGCGCCAGGATCTTCTCGTCGCCCGCGATGTCGCCCGAGTAGTCACTGGCGGCCACCCACAGGCGGATGATCTCGGCGCCCAGCTTCTTGTTGATCTCTTGCGGATCGATGCCGTTGCCCAGCGACTTGCTCATCTTGCGGCCCTGGCTGTCCACGGTGAAGCCGTGGGTCAGCAGGCCGCGATACGGTGCCCGGCCTTCCAGCGCCGACGCCAGCAGCAGCGAGCTGTGGAACCAGCCGCGGTGCTGGTCGTGGCCTTCGAGGTACAGGTCGGCTTCAGGGCCCTGGTCGTGGAACTGGGGGGCATGCGTGCCCCGCAGCACATGGCTGAAGGTGGAGCCGGAGTCAAACCACACTTCCAGGATGTCGGTGCTCTTGGTGTAGTGCGGTGCGTCTTCGGCGCCCAGGATTTCTTCCACCGTCACGCGGCTCCAGGCCTCGATACCGCCTTTTTCGACAATGTCCGCAGCCTGGTCCATGATTTCCATCGTGCGCGGATGCAGCTCGCCCGAATCCTTGTGCAGGAAGAACGGGATGGGCACGCCCCAGCTGCGCTGGCGGGAGATGCACCAGTCTGGCCGCCCGGCGATCATGTCGTGCAGGCGGACCTTGCCGTTTTCGGGGTAGAAGCTGGTGTGCTCGATGGCGTCGAGCGCAATCTGGCGCAGCGTCTTGGCGGGCTTCATGCCTGCCTTGGTGAACACGCCTTCGCCTTCGTCCATGCGGATGAACCACTGGGCGGCTGCGCGGTAGATCACGGGCGTCTTGTGGCGCCAGCAATGCGGGTAGCTGTGCGTGATGTCCTTGGTGGTCATCAGGCGGCCGGCATTGCGCAGGGCCTCGATGATCACCGGCACTGCTTTCCAGATGTGCTGGCCGCCGAACAGCGGGAAGTCAGGCGCGTAGGTGCCGTTGCCCTGCACCGGGTTCAGGATGTCATCGAGCGCCATGCCATGCGCGCGGCAGGAGTTGAAATCCTCCAGGCCATAGGCGGGCGACGAGTGCACGATACCCGTGCCGTCATCGGCGGTGGCGTAGTCGGCCAGGTACACGGGCGACAGGCGGCGGTAGCCAAAGCCGCCGTCTTCGCTGGCCACGTCGTACAACGGGTGTTCGAACTCCAGGCCGCCCAGGTTCTTGCCCAGGGTGGTTGCCAGCACGCTGCCGACAAGGCCGTAGCGTTCCAGGCACGATGCCACCAGCGGCTCGGCCACCAGCAAGATGCGCTCGCCCGCGTCCACCAGCGCGTAGGTGATTTCGGGGTTCAGGTTCAGGGCCTGGTTGGCGGGAATGGTCCAGGCGGTGGTGGTCCAGATGACGACGAAGGCGTCCTTGGCGAGTGCGGGCAGGCCGAAGGCTGCAGCCAGCCTGGCCGGGTCGTGCGACTTGAAGGCCACGTCCAGCGTGGTGCTCTTCTTGTCCTGGTATTCGATCTCAAACTCGGCCAGCGACGAGCCGCAGTCAAAACACCAGTACACGGGCTTGAGGCCTCGGTACACAAAGCCGCGCTCCATCACGCGCTTGAACGCGCGGATCTCGCCCGCCTCGTTGGCGGGGTTCATGGTCTTGTAGGGGTTGTCCCATTCACCCAGCACGCCCAGGCGCTTGAAGTCCACCATCTGCTGCGCGATCTGCTCGGTAGCAAACGCGCGGCTCTTGGCCTGCATGTCGTCGCGGCTCAGGTTGCGGCCGTGCTTCTTTTCGATGGCGTTCTCGATGGGCAGGCCGTGGCAGTCCCAGCCGGGCACGTACAGCGCGTCAAAGCCTTCGAGCTGGCGCGCCTTGGTGATCATGTCCTTCAGGATCTTGTTGACCGCGTGGCCCATGTGGATCTGGCCGTTGGCGTAGGGCGGGCCGTCGTGCAGGATGAACTTGGGCGCGCCGCGGCGGGCGTCGCGCAGGCGCTTGTAGATGCCCTGGTCTTCCCATTCCTTGACCCAGCCCGGCTCGCGCTTGGGCAGGTCGCCGCGCATGGGGAAGGTCGTGTCGGGCAGGTTCAGCGTGCTGCGGTAGTCCGTGGCCGGGGTGGCTGCTGAGGATGTGCTGGCGTTGTCGTCGGACATGAGGGAGCCTTAAAACGGGGCGTTCCGGGGCGTGCCCGGAGCAAGAACGGGATTGGAGCGAGGCAGTGGGTCGGGTGGGCCCGCCGTGGCGGGCGCTGCGGGGCGCAGCCGCCTCAAATTCGGTCGCGCGTGGTCTGGCGCCGGGTCTCGGTGTGCAGCGGCGCGCTGTGCTGTGGCGCACGGGCCGACGCAAAGTACGCACGCGCGTTGTCGCAGTCCTTGGCGATGCCCGCTGTCAGGGCGTCCAGACCGTCGTATTTCAGCTCGTCGTGCAGTTTGTGCAGCAGTTCCACGCGCACGATTTTACCGTACGCCCCCTCGGGGCCCAGCTCGGCGGGCCAGTCCAGGCAGTGGGTCTCGAGCAAGACGCGTCCGCCATTCACATCGTTCGGGTCGAGCGACGGGCGCACGCCCAGGTTGGCCACGCCCGGCAGCGGGGCTGCGCCCAGCCCGTGCACCAGCACGGCAAAGATGCCGCTGGCGGCCGGTTTCCAGTGGGCAAAACGCAGGTTCAGCGTGCGAAACCCGTTGCCTGCGCCGGCCGCAGTGGCCCCTAGCTCGCGGCCCAGCTTGCGGCCGTGCACCACATGCCCGCTGATGGTGTAGGGCCGCCCCAACAGGCGCGCAGCCGCATCCATGTCGCCCGCGGCCAGAGCCTGGCGCACGGCCGAGCTGGAGACGCGCAGCCCGTGCACCTCGTACGAATTCATGCGCGCCACGTCAAAGCCGCGGCTTTGCCCGGCAGCGTCCAGCATGGCGTAGTCGCCCGCGCGCTGGCGCCCGAAGCGGAAATCGTCGCCCACCAGCACATACCGCGCACCCAGGCCCTGCAGCAGCACCGCTTCGATGAACGCGTCGGGCGACTGGGCCGCCAGCCGTGCGTCAAAGGGCAGCACCACCGTCTGCTGCACGCCGCAGCGGGCCAGTTCGGTCAGCTTGTCGCGCAGGGTGCCGATGCGGGCTGGGGCCAGCTCGGGTTTGTTCAGTGCGCCGGCAAAGTAGTCGCGGGGGTGGGGCTCGAAGGTCAGCACGCAGCTTTCCACGCCCCGGTGTGCAGCTTCGCTGTTCAGCAGGGCCAGCATGGCCTGGTGGCCGCGGTGCACCCCGTCGAAATTGCCGATGGTCAGCGCGCAGGCACGCGCAATGCCCGGATGGTGGAAGCCGCGAAAGATCTTCATCGGTTTGTTATCTTTTTGATAGCAGCTCGCGCGCTCCCAATAAGCGCAGGACGCCAATCTGTCATCGAATCAGAGTATATTGTGATCCACGGGCGGCCCAGCGCAGGGCTCCCGCGAGACGTCAGCGTTCCGAATCCTTGTGTACTTGTGTTCCAGGAGGCGTGTTTTGAAGGTCTTGAAACTCTCAGCCCAGGGCTTGCCCCAGTCGTGGATCTCGCTCGAACAGGCGGTCATTCACTACGCCGCCGGTGAGGTACGGTGGGAATCCGGCGCCCACATCGCCCGGTTCCGCGGCGGCTACAACGCCATCACGGGCGAGCAGTCGGTGATTGCCGTCAACAGCATCATCGGAACCAAGGGCGTGCCCGGCATCAACCCCTTTGGCCTCAAGCCCAGCCTGACCAACAGCAAGCTGTTTGCGCGCGACCGCAACGTGTGCGCCTACTGTGGCGGGCACTTTCATGAAGAAGACCTCACGCGCGAGCACATCGTGCCCTTCGCGCGCAACGGGCAGGACCACTGGATGAACGTGGTTACCGCCTGCCGCCCCTGCAACCACCGCAAGGGCCCGCGCACCCCTGAGCAGGCCCACATGCCGCTGCTGTACGCGCCGTACGTGCCCAGCCTTTGGGAGGACTTCATCCTGCGCAACCGCCGCATCCTGGCCGACCAGATGGAGTTTCTGATGGCGCACGTGCCGCGGTCCTCGCGCCTGCTGGCGTGAGGCCGGGGCGCGCAATTCGCACGCCCTTGGCCCGGCCTGTCAGTACGACATTTCCAGCATCACCACCCGCCCTTCACGCGCAGGCCAGGTCTGGCCCGCCACGCGCTCGCCGTTGAACTCGGCCGTGATGGTGCGCTGGCCACCGGCGGGCTTGATCTTGGCCGATGCGGCACCTGCGCCCGCAGGCACACCGGCAGGAGGGGCGCCGTCCAGCATCATCTTGTCGCGGGCGGGGTCCAGGTAACCGCGGGGGCGGGTGAGTGTGACCACCGAATCTGCCGTCTTGTCGGCATCGGCCATGCGCTCGGCGCGCAGGTGGATGATGTCGCTGCTGCGCGGGAAGCCGCTGCGGTAGATGTGCGTGGTGGCGTAGCCGGGCGCTGAAATCACGAACTCCAGCGGCACGCCGGGCTGGGCCTTCAGGGGCCCCCACTGGCCGTCCTTGCCGACGGTAGTGCGCAGCAGGGCCGTGCCTTCACGCGCGCCGGTCGTCGGGTGGGTGGCAAACACCTCCAGCTGTGCGCCGGGCAGGGGCAGGTTGTTGCTGAAGTTGCCGGTCTTGGGGTCCAGCGGGTCCACGCCCAGGCCTGTGACCTTGCCGTCCAGCACGACCGTCTTCTCGGCCACGATGGCCGTGGTGGCCGGTGCCTTGCCGGTGATGAAGCGGTAGGTGGCGTCGAACGCGACGGTCGAGTACGAGGTTTCGCGGTGGTCGATGCCTGCGATCACCACGTTGCGCGCACCCTTGAGCTCGGGGCCTGCGGCGGTCACGTTGGTGGGGGTGCCTTTCTGGCCGATCCACAGGCCGTCGGGCTGGGCAAACTTGTCGTTGTTGTCCGAGCGGATGGTCATCCATTTCACGGGGCCGCTCACCTCGTCGCCTGCCGCATTCTTGGGGGCGTTCAGTGCCTTGAGAAAAGGCCCGGTGCCCGAGAACTCGTTGCCTTCGCGAAAGCCCGGAATCGCCCACACGCCGTGGTTGGGCGTGCCGCCCAGGATGGCGTGGCTCACGGTCTTGTCACCGCCGCCGTTGTAGATGTAGTTGCGAATGGCGTTGCCGCCGCGCGAGTTGCCCACCAGCACGACCTGGCTTGCGCCGGTGGCCTTGAGCACCTTGTCCACCTCGGCCTTGAGGTAGGCCATGTGTTCAGCCGTCGAGGTGCGGCCCGGCTGGGGCTTGGCATCGTCATCGCGCGAAAGCGGGTAGGGTACGTCGATGGCGTGCAGGCGTTCGCGTGGCCAGCCGTTGGATTCAAAGCGCCACAGCGTGGTCTGCCAAAGCGCGGCTGTATCGCCGTTGCCGTGGACAAAGACGATGGGCGGCGCTTCGGCCAGGCCGGGGCCCTTGGTGGCGCAACCGGCCAGTGCCAGGGTGGCTGCCGTGGCTGCCAGCAAAAGGGAGCGGCGTGGCAGCAGGAATGGATGGTTCATGGGGGTGTCTCCGAGAAGAAAAAATGCCCGTGGACCGGGGAATCCACGAGCATCGTTTGCGGGTGTTACGCGTGTGCGTCAGTTCACATCAGGCAAACACGCCTGCGGTGTCCTGCATGCGGGCCGACACTTCACCCAGGTGGTGCAGGGTGTCGCCAAACGTCATCTCCAGCTGCGTGAGCTTCTTGAAATAGTGGCTCACGATGTATTCATCGGTCACGCCGATGCCGCCGTGCAGCTGCACGGCCTGCTGGCCCACAAAACGCATCGACTGGCCCAGCTGCACCTTGGCGCGGGCCATGGCGGCACGGCGCTCTGCGGCCGGTGCGCCGAGCTTCAGGCTGGCGTAGTAGCTCATCGAGCGGGCCAGCTCCAGTTGCATCTTCATGTCGGCCACCCGGTGGCGGAGGGCCTGGAAGCTGGCGATCACCACGCCGAACTGCTTGCGCTGGTTCATGTAGTCGACCGTGGTCGAAACGGCCTTGTCCATCACGCCCACGGCTTCGGCGCAGGTGGCTGCAATGCCGGTGTCCACGGCCAGCTCCAGCGCGGCCAGGCCGTCGGTGGTGATGAGCGTGGCAGGGGTGTTGACCAATTGCAGCTCGGCAGCGCGGCTACCATCCTGCGTGACGTAGCCTTGGGTGGTGACCCCGCTGGCAGTGCGCTCCACCAGGAAGAGGGCGATCTTGCCGTCGAGCTGGGCAGGCACGATGAACGCGTCGGCGCGGTCACCCACAGGCACTACGCTTTTTGTAGCATTAATGGTATGTGCAGATTGCGCTGCGGCCGCTTTTGCCTCGCAAACGTCCAGGCGGTAGCGTGCCTTGCGCTCCTGGTGCGCCAGCACCACCAGCGCCTCGCCGCTGGCCACGCGGGGCAGCCATGCCGACTGCATGGCGGCTGGCGCGTAGTGCGACAGCACGCTGCTGGCAACGAACGATTGCGCAATCGGTTCCAGCACGATGCCACGGCCCAGTTCCTCGGCCACCACCATGGCGTCGATGGCGCCCTGGCCCATCCCGTCGTGCTGCTCAGGCACCGTCAGCGCGGTCAGGCCCAGCTCGGCCAGTTCGCTCCAGGCGGCGCGGTCAAAGCCACCGGCGGCCACGGCAGCGCGGCGGCGCTCGAAGGTGTAGCCCTTGTCCACCCATTTGCGGACGGCGTCGCGCAGTTGTTCCTGGTCGTCAGAAAAATCGAAATCCATGTCTTTGTCTCCTTAACCCAGGACCGTTTGAGCCACGATGTTGCGCTGCACTTCGTTGGAGCCACCGTAGATGGTGGTCTTGCGCAGGTTGAAGTAGGTGGATGCCAGCGGCGCGTTGGCGGTGGCGCCGCCCGGGAAGTTGCCTTGCCATCCGGCTTCCATGGCCTCTTCGATGAAAGGCAGGGCAAAGGGGCCGGCGGCGAGCATCATCAGCTCGGCATAGCGCTGCTGGATCTCGCTGCCCTTGATCTTGAGCAGGCCTGCGATGTCAAGCGAGTTCTTGCCCGTTTTTTCAGCCGACAACACGCGCAGCACCATCATTTCCAGCGCCACGATGTCCACCTCCAGCAGGGCGATCTGGTCGCGCAAACGGCTGTCGTCCCACATGCCTTCAGTCTTGGCGATGCGCTTCAAGCGCTCCAGTTCGCGCTTGCTGCGGTTCACGTCGGCAATGTTGGTGCGTTCGTGGCTGAGCAGGTGCTTGGCGTAGGTCCAGCCCTTGTTCTCTTCGCCGATCAGGTTCTCCGCAGGCACTTCGACGTTGTCGAAGAACACCTCGTTGACTTCGCACTCGCCGTCCAGCAGCTTGATCGGGCGCACGGTCACGCCAGGCGATTTCATGTCCACCAGCAGGAAGCTGATGCCCGTCTGGGGCTTGCCCTCGTTGCTGGTGCGTACCAGGTTGAACATCCAGTCGCCATGCTGGCCCAGCGTGGTCCAGGTCTTCTGGCCGTTGACGATGTACTTGTCACCCACGCGCTCGGCGCGGGTCTTGACGCTGGCCAGGTCCGAGCCCGAGCCCGGTTCGCTGTAGCCCTGGCTCCACCACACTTCGCCACTGGCGATGCCGGGCAAAAAGCGCTTTTGCTGTTCGGCATTGCCAAACGCCATGATCACCGGCGCCACCATCACGGGGCCGAACGGGATGATGCGCGGTGCGCCCGCCAGGGCGCATTCTTCTTCAAACAGGTGCTTTTGAACGGCCGTCCAGCCGGGGCCGCCAAACTCCTGGGGCCAGCCAAAGGCCAGCCAGCCTTTTTTGCCCAGAATCTTGGCCCAGCCCTGCATGTCGTCTCGGGTCAGGCGCAGTGCGTTGTGAACCTTGTGCGAGATTTCTGCGGGAAGGTTGGCGTGAACCCAGGTGCGAACTTCTTCGCGGAAGGCCTGCTCTTCGGGGGTGAATGCGAGATCCATGCGGTGCGTCTCCTTATGACCCCGCAGTTGTAGCACGGTCGTTCGTTTTATTCCTGTCCGGGTTGTGACATGGGGGCAGCCTCTGGGGTTATGCCGAGCTCGTTGCACAGGCGCTGCACGGTGGCGCGCAGGCTGGCCACCTCCGATTCCAGTGCCTGCACGCGCGTACGCAGGGCGTCTGCGCTTCCTGCGCTGGCGGCGCCGGGCTGCGCGCCGGCGGCCGCGGTGGTGTCGACCGGCCCGCACAGCAGGTGCGCCCAGCGCTGCTCGCGCGCGCCGGGTGCGCGGGGCAGCTGAACCACCAGCGGCCCGCCTTTTTCGGCGCTGCGCTCCTGCAGTTCGTCCAGGAAGGCTTCCACCGAGGAAATGTCAGCAAAGCGGTACCAGCGCTCGGCGTTGATGCGCAGCTCGCCAGCCGTCTGCGGGCCGCGCAGCATCAGCAGGCCCAGCAGCACGGCCGACTGCTCGGGCACGCCGATGCCGCGCTGGAAGTTGTGCTCCCACCGGGTGGTGCGGTTGCCGCTGCTTTCAAACGCCAGGGTCAGCAGCTTGAGCGAATCGAGTGCCTCCTGGGCCTCGGCGTCGCTGAGCTGCATCACCGGGTCGCGGCTGGTTTTCTGGTTGCAGCCGGTCAGCAGGCCGTTGAGCGACATGGGGTAGCTGTCGGGCACGGTGCGGGCTTTCTCCATGAGCGTGGCCAGCACGCGGGCTTCGTTGGCGGTCAGGGGGCGGGTGGCGGGGTCGAAGGGCATGGCTGGGATAATCCGGGACAAATGAACAAGAACATCGTGATTTTGATCTCAGGCGGGGGCTCCAACATGGCGGCCATCGTGCGCACCGCGCAGCAGGAGCATTGGGAGCAGCGCTACGGCGCCCGCGTGGCTGCCGTGATCAGCAACAAGGCAGACGCCCAGGGGCTGGTGTTTGCCCGCAGCCACGGCATTGCCACCGAGGCACTGGACCACAAGGCGTTTGACAGCCGCGACGCGTTTGATGCGGCGCTGGCAGCGCGTATCGACCGCTACCAGCCGGCGCTGGTGGTGCTGGCGGGGTTCATGCGCATCCTCACGCCCGCCTTTGTGCAGCGCTATGCGGGGCGGCTGATCAACATCCACCCCTCGCTGCTGCCCGCGTTCACCGGGCTGCATACCCACCAGCGGGCGATTGACGCGGGCTGCAAATTTGCGGGCGTCACGGTGCACCAGGTGACCGCAGAGCTGGACGTGGGCCCGATCCTGGACCAGGCCGTGGTGCCGGTACTGCCGGGCGACACCGCCGACGCGCTGGCAGCGCGGGTGCTGGCCCAGGAGCACACTATTTACCCCCGGGCGGTGCGGGCGCTGCTGCAGGCGCTCTGATCCCTGGGCAGCCCGCTGCCCGGAAGCCAGGCGCCGTCATGGCGCAGGGTCAGGCAGGTCGTTGCGCAATCCGGCAGGTCCTGGGCCGGTTGAGGCCTGTTTGCTATTAAAAATATAGCTAAAGAAGCATGTGGAACGTGCGATAAAGCCGGTTTTGACGGAATTTTTTGGCGTGCGGGAGTTGCGGGCTCGCGATGAGGGAGCCCACGGCACATCGCAGCCGGCCGCACCTGCTCTGGCGTACTGCATCGCAGGACCTTGACGTCCGCAATGTTCACGCGGGTGCGTTGCCCGGGCCCGGGTCCTTGCGGTCGTCACCCGCCAGGCTTTCGCCCGGTGCCACTCCGCAGCGTTCAAACCGGGGGCGCCGCACGCCGTCCACCACCACGTCTTCGGCAAACATGGCGGCCGGGCGCACCCACAGGCCGTGCTGGCCGTACAGGGCCCGGTACACCGTCATGGGCTCCAGCGTTTCGCTGTGGCGCGCGGTGCCGACCACTTCGTAGAGCATGCCCTTGTAGTGGCGGTACAGCCCTGGCGGGGTGCTGGCGGGCAGGGGGGCAAGGTCGTTGTCGTTCATGGTTAGGATGGCGGCTGACAAGAATCAACCCGATGTAGAGAGGGAGTGCCCGTGGATCAGGCAGATTTTGTGCACCTGGTGCGCTTGAGCGAGCTGGCCAGCGCCGACAACAGCCGCAGCTACCGCGTGCGGGTGGCGGCTTTCGCCGCGCTGGGTTACGCCTGGGTGCTGGGTTGCCTGGGGCTGGCCATCGGCATTTTCGCCTGGGTGCTGCCGCAGCTGCTGTCCGGGCGGTTTCGGTTCTTCATGCTGTGGGCCCTGCTGGGGGCAGCGGGCCTGCTGTGGATCAGCGTGCGTGCGCTGTGGGTACGCGCCGAAAAGCCGTCGGGCGTCGAAGTGACGGCGCTGGAGGCACCCGACCTGTTCGAGGCGCTCGAGCGCATCCGCCGCAAGATCAAGGGCCCGCCCATCCACAAGGTCACGCTCAACGACGAGTTCAATGCCAGCATCCAGCAGCTGCCACGCTTTGGCCTGCTGGGCGGTTCAGTCAACCACCTGACCATCGGCCTGCCCCTGCTGCTGGCGCTCGACCGCCCCCGCTTCATCGCCGTGCTGGCGCACGAATACGGCCACCTGCGGGGCGACCACGGCCGGTTTGCCGCCTGGATCTACCGCACGCGGCTGTCGTGGATGCGCCTGAACCACAGCCTGGCCGACGACGAAGGCCCCGTGGCCGCGGCCACGCAGCTGTTCATGCGCTGGTACTTTCCCCGCTTTTCGGCCAAGACCTTTGCCCTGGCGCGGCAGGACGAATACGAGGCCGACCGCATCGCCGGCCGCCTGCTGGGGCGCGAGGTGACGGCGGCGGCACTGGTCGAGATCGAGGTGCGCGGCGCATGGCTGCAGTCGGAGTTCTGGAGCAGCCACTGGACCGCGGCCGCCGGCAACCCGCTGCCGGTGGGCCCGTATCGCAGCATGCGCAAGCTGCTGGCCGCACCGCCCGATGCCGCCTTTGCCGCGGATGCCCTGCGGCAGGGGCTCAAACGCCTGAGCAACCTGGACGACACGCATCCCGGCCTGCGCGACCGCATCGAAGCGCTGGATACCGCGCCCACCCTGCCCGAATGGTCGCGTGGCACGGCTTTGGGCCTGCTGGGTGCCGAGGCCAAGCGCTGGGTGGCGTACTTCGACAAGGCATGGTGCCGCGACAACGCGACCGAGTGGAAGCTGCACCACGCGTGGCTGGGCCGCGTGAGGGAGCGTGCGCAAACGCTGGAGGCAGCCCGGCCGCAGGCCAGCGCTGCAGAACTGGTGGAGCTGGCGCGCCTCAAGCGCCACCTTGATCCCCGTGCCTCGGTGCGAGACCTGTATGAGCTGGCACTGGAGCGGAGCACCGACTACCCGGCCGCACTGCGCGGCCTGATCAACTGCCTTGCCAACGATGACCGCGACGCCAAGCTGGCGCTGCTGCACCGGCTGTGGGACGCTGGCAGCAATGACCGCTACTGGGCCGCCCGCACGGCACTGGCCGAGCTGGAGACGCCGCGCCTGGGCATGGACCACGACGCGGCCGCCTTCAAGCAGTGGCGCAAGCGGCTTGAGCGCGCGCAGGAATCGGAGGAGCGCGCCTGGGAAGAGCTTTCCGGTACGTCGTTCTTCAGCCAGATCACCCGCCACGACCTCAGCCCCTTTGAACTGGCCGAGCTCCAGGCTGAACTGTCGCGCTGCATTCCGGTGAGCCGCTGCTGGCTGGTGCGCAAGAATCTGCGGGAGCATCCTCAGCGCCGCGCCTATCTGGTGTTTGTCGAGCTGCCCGGTATCGACGATGCAAGCCGGTACCACCTGTGCCGGTCGCTGGAGCGCAGCCTGGGGCTGCCAGGCCCGGCTCTGGCGCTCTAGGCAGGGGAGTCGCCGACCCTCCAGGAAATCCAGCGAGCGGCATTCGAGCCGGTCTACAACCGCTGACGCGCACTTGCGCACACCGTTGCCACCACGGTGTGCCGTGTGGCGGCGGGCCGAGATGGTCTGGTGAGCCCGCGCTGCAGGCCGGTGTTTGCAGGCTTGAGGTCTTTACAGCCCCAGAGCCTGCAGGCTCCCGCGGCCTTCGCGCACTACCACCGGGTCGCCACCGGTGCCCATCGGGGTCAGGTCGACCACGGTCGTGGGCTCCAGCGGGCAGGCGCCTGCGTCCACGATGCCATCGACCAGCTTTTCATAGCGTGCACGGATCTCCTGCGGGTCGTTCAGCGGTTCGGTTTCGTTGGCGGGAATGAGCGTGGTGGCCAGCAGCGGTGTGCCATGCAGCTCCAGCAGCAACTGCAGGCCCTTGCGGTCGGGCACCCGCAGGCCGATGGTCTTGCGCGACGGGTGGCTCACCCGGCGCGGCACTTCCTTGGTGGCTTCCAGGATGAAGGTGTAAGGGCCCGGGGTTCCCAGCTTGAGCAATCGGTACTGCCGGTTGTCCACGCGGGCGTAGTTGGCCAGCTCCGAGAGGTCGCGGCACAGCAGCGTGAGGTGGTGCTTGTCGTCCACCTGTCGGATCCGGCGCAGGCGGTCCACCGCGTCCTTGTCGTCCAGATGGCACACCAGCGCGTAACTGGAATCCGTGGGCACGGCCATGATGCCGCCTTTTTGCAGCAGCGCGGCTGCCTGCTTGAGCAGGCGCGGCTGCGGGTTGTCGGGGTGAACTTCGAAGTACTGGGCCATGCCGGAAGGTTAATCGTTTTCGCAGCGGCCGCCTGTTGGCCAATTTGCTTCGGGCGCCGGGCAAGCCGACCGCTGCCGACACAGGCCGCCGGTGCCGCCTCAGTGCCGGATGCGATCCTGCAGAAGCTCCCACACCGGCGTCAACGCGCCGGGCAGCAGGGGGAGGTTGCCCAGGTCGGTGTGAGACTCATCCGGGCTGTGGAAATCGCTGCCCCGCGATGCTGCCAGGCCGAATTCTTGCGCCATGGCCGCGTACGTCACGTACTCGGCGGCCGTGTGGCTGCCCGTCACCACCTCGACCCCTTTGCCCCCGTGTGCCTTGAATTCGGAAAACAGCGCAAATTCCTCGTTCGCGGTGAACTTGTAGCGTGCCGGATGGGCAATGAGCGCCAGGCCGCCGGCCTCGGTAATCCAGCGCACGGCATCACCCAGGGCGGCCCAGCGGTGCTCTACATAGCCGGGCTTGCCTTCGGTGAGGTATTTGCGAAACACCTCGGGCGTGTCGCGGCAGACACCTGTTTCGACCAGAAACCGCGCGAAGTGCGTGCGCGAGATGAGGGCCGGGTTGCCCACGAACTGCAGCGCACCCTCGTAGGCGCCCCGGATGCCCACCTGGGCCAGTTGTTCGGCCATTTCCTTGGCGCGCTCGCCGCGTCCACCGCGGGTGGCGGCCAGGCCTGCGGCCAGCTGCGCGTTGTCAGGATCGAACCCAAGACCCACGATGTGCACCGTGGTGCCGGCAAAGGTCACCGAGATCTCCGTGCCCGTGAGGTAGGGCAGGCCCTGCGCACGGGCTGCGGCGGCCGCACGGTGCTGGCCGCTGATCTCGTCATGGTCCGTCAGCGCCCACAGCTCGACCCCGTTGGCCTTGGCGCGGCTGGCCAGATCCTCGGGCGTGAGGGTTCCGTCAGACACCACGGAATGGCAATGCAGGTCGGCGTTGAGGTAGCTTGGCACGTTGCCGATTCTACGGGGGCGGCTTGCCCCGCGCGGCAGCGTGGCTGTTGCTGCCGTCCTGTCGGGAGCGCCGCAGCGGCGGATGGCGTGCGTGGCGTGCCGATGTGGCCCGATGGGGCCCGACCCGGTTGGTGCAAGTCCCTAATCGCATGGCGAGGGGGAGCCCGCACACTGCTTTGTCTGCGACATCTGACGTACGATCGCCGGCTTGTAAAAAAAGGTATCCGACACCCGCGCCGGCCACCCATTGATGACTTTCACGAGGTAAAGCATGCAACTCGACAACATTCGCGTCTCCCGCAAGCTCTGGGGCGCATTCATCGCCCTCATGTTGGCGATGCTCGTGATTTCGGGCTTCCAGCAATACCGGGCCAACACGTCCATGACGGGCGCCATGGACCAGGTGGTCGAGATCGAGCAGCGCATTTCCACGGCGGTGCGCTGGCGTGGGTCTACCGAAACCGCCGTCAATATGGTGATGGGCGCGGCCGTGACCACCGATGCCGTACTGGCCGAACAGTACGGCGCGCGGGTCAAGGAGATCATTGGCGCGGTCAACAAGATCCAGGAAGGCATCGTCGCCGCTGCCAGCACGCCCGAGGAGAAGGCGGCTCTGGACAGGGTGATGGCCGAGCGCAAGGTCGTGCTGGACGCCACCGCCAGGACGTGGGAGCTCAAGGCCGCAGGCGACGCCGTGGCCACGCAGCGCTTTGCCGATACCGAGCTCACGCCCATGGCCGCCCGATACCTCCAGGCGCAAGATGAATTTGTGGGCGTGCTGCAAAAGCGGCGTGACCAGATCCGCGCCGAGGCCACCCAGCGGCGCATCGACTACGCTGTGCAGGGCCTGCTGGCCTCGGCCGCACTGATTGCCGTGATGCTGCTGCTGGCGCGCCGCCTGGTGCGCTCCATCACCGTGCCGCTGGACGAAGCCGTGGCCACGCTCGATGCCATTGCGGCGGGTGACCTCACGCGCGAACTGCAGTCGTCCCGCAAGGACGAGTTCGGCCACATGCTGGGCGCCCTGGGCGCCATGTCCGAGCGCCTGCGTGGCGTGGTGAGCGAAGTGCGCCTGGGGGTGGATTCGGTCTCGTCCGCGTCGGTGGAGATTGCCACCGGCAACCACGATCTCTCGGCCCGCACCGAGCAGGCGGCATCGAGCCTGCAGCAAACGGCAGCCAGCATGGAAGAGCTGACCGCCACGGTGTCGCAGTCTGCCGACACGGCGCGCCAGGCCAACCAACTGGCAGGCTCTGCCGCCGAGGCCGCAGCCCGCGGCGGCGAAGTGGTGGGCCAGGTGGTGGCCAGCATGCAGCAGATCACCGACAGCTCGCGCAAGATCAACGACATCATCGGCGTGATCGACGGCATCGCCTTCCAGACCAACATCCTGGCGCTGAACGCCGCGGTGGAAGCCGCCCGCGCCGGCGAGCAGGGCCGCGGGTTTGCCGTGGTGGCCAGCGAAGTGCGCAGCCTGGCAGGCCGCAGCGCCGAGGCCGCCAAGGAGATCAAGGCCCTGATCGGCGCATCGGTACAAAACGTGGAATCGGGCTCGGCCCAGGTCGCGCAGGCCGGGCAGAGCATGGACGAAATCGTCTCCAGCGTGCGCCGCGTAAGCGACCTCATCGGCGAGATCACGGCCTCGTCCACCGAGCAGCGCGACGGCATTGCCCAGGTCAACCAGGCCGTGGCCCAGCTCGACCAGATGACGCAGCAAAACGCCGCGCTGGTGGAGGAGTCCACCGCGGCCGCCGCATCCATGCGCGACCAGGCCCAGCGCCTGGCTGAGGTGGTGTCGGTGTTCAATGTGGGCGGTGTGGCGGTGCGCGCCGCAGCGCCGGCCCCGGCCCGTGCGCCTGCACCCGCCCCGCGCCCTGCACCGGCCGTGTCGTCCAGCCGGGCCAGCGCGCCCGCCCGGCAGATAGCCGCCAAACCTGCTGCACCCAAGGCAGGCGCAGTGTCCGCTGCCGCGCGCCTGGCGTCAGCCCCGGCTGCGGCTGCAGCGCCCAGGCCAGCCAAGGCTGCCGGGCCCGCACCGGCCCCGGCACCACGCCCGGCACCACGCCCGGCAGGGGGTGAAGACGAGTGGGAAAGCTTCTGACCCTGGTGTGGGCGCTTCAGGGGGTGTTGCTACATTATTTGTAGCTACAGAGACAATTAAAACGAGCGCTTGAGCCTGTTCTGGCCTGAAATGCTTCGCTCGGGCCGGCCTGGATGCTGCCGCGCATCGCGGGGGGATGCCGCCACGGCGTCCCTGTTCGCATAACGGCGTAGCCTCTACAGCTGCGCCCCTTCCACCAGAAACTGCACCTTGCGCTCGCCCTTCCACTCGTTCACATCGAGCCGGAAGGCCAGCAGCACCCGCGCGGGCAACTGCTCGGTGTGGCCGAACCAGATGGCATCCACCGGATTGCCCTGATGGATGATCTTGATAGACAGGTGATTCTTGGCCTCGCCCACCAGGCGCTGGCTCACGATCTGGACTTCTTCGCTGAAGGTGGGCGGCGCAAAGCCCTGGCCCCACACCTCGCGGTGCAGGGTGTCCACCATGTCGGCGCGGCAGTATTCGGGTGCCAGTGGCCCGTCGGTCTCAATGCGGCGGGTGAGGGTGGAAGCGTCCAGCCATTCCTGCGCCACCTGGGCCAGTGCTTTTTCAAACACCTCGAAGCCATCGGCCGCCACCGTGCAGCCGGCGGCCATGGCATGCCCGCCAAACTTCAGGATCACGCCGGGGTGGCGTTTGGCCACCAGGTCCAGCGCGTCGCGCAAATGAAAGCCGGGGATGGAGCGGCCCGAGCCCTTGAGCTCGTGCTCTTTGCCCGGCGCGCTGCTGGCGGCAAATACAAAGGTGGGGCGGTGCAGCTTGTCCTTGATGCGGCTGGCCACGATGCCGACCACACCTTCGTGAAAATCGGGGTCAAACACGCTGATGGCGGGCGGCGGGTCTTCGTCTTCCTGAAAAAGGCTTTCGGCCATCAGCATGGCCTGCTCGCGCATGCCGCCCTCGATCTCGCGGCGCTCGCGGTTGATGGCGTCCAGCTGACCGGCCAGCTCGGCCGCGCGGCCCGCGTCGTCGGTCAGCAGGCATTCGATGCCCAGCGTCATGTCGGCCAGGCGCCCTGCGGCGTTGATGCGTGGGCCCAGTGCAAAGCCAAAGTCAAACGTGGTGGCCACGTTGGCCTTGCGGCCCGCGGCGTGAAACAGGGCGGCAATGCCCGCAGGCATCTGCCCCGCGCGGATGCGGCGCAGGCCCTGCGCCACCAGGCGGCGGTTGTTGGCATCGAGCCTGACCACATCGGCCACGGTGCCCAGGGCGACGAGCGTCAGCAAGGGGTCGAGCTTGGGTTGGGTGGCCAGATCGAACACACCTCGCGCGCGCAACTCGGCACGCAGTGCCAGCAGCACATAAAACATCACGCCCACGCCGGCAATCGACTTGCTGTCGAACGTGCAGCCGGGCTGGTTGGGGTTGACGATGGCATCGGCTGCGGGCAGCTCGGGCCCGGGCAGGTGGTGGTCGGTCACCACCACCGTCAGGCCCAGGGCTTTGGCCTCGGCCACGCCGTCCACGCTGGCGATGCCGTTGTCCACGGTGATCAGTACATCGGCCCCGCGCTCCTTCACGCGCCGGGCGATGGAGGCCGTGAGGCCATAGCCGTCGGTGATGCGGTCGGGCACCAGGTAATCGACCTGGCGGCCGCCCAGCATGCGCAGGCCGCGCACACCCACGGCGCACGCGGTGGCGCCGTCACAGTCGTAGTCGGCCACGATGACCATGCGGCGGTGGTGCTGCACGGCGTCGGCCAGCAGGCGCGCGGCTTGGTCAATGCCTTTGAGCCTGGCCGGGGGCAGCAGGCGGGCCAGGCCGTCGTCCAGCTCGTCCTTGCCCAGCACGCCGCGGGCGGCGTACAGCCGGGCCAGCAGCGGGTGCACGCCCGCCTGCTCCAGCGCCCAGGCGGCGCGGGGCGGGATGTCTCTTGCTACGATTTTCATAGCTTGCTGTGCAGATCGGAAAAGCGCTGGGGCCTGAAAAGGCTTTGAACGCGCTGCACCAGACCGCGCGGGGCACTGCTGCCAAACGCCAGCGCGTTGCGGTCACCGCACAGCGTGAGCTGCACGGCCGCACCGCGCTCGGCTTGCCGCAGCAGATCGGCCACGGGGCCTGCGTCCAGCGCGGCCCAGGCCGCAGCCCAGGCGCGCCAGTCTTCATGCAGGGCGGCATCGCGCAGGCCGGTGGGCATGGCGGGCAGCGCAGGTGCAGCGTCTGCCGCAGCCCCTGCAGGCAGCGCGCCCGCACCATGCACCCAGAACGAGTTGACGACCGGCAGGCCGCGTTCGCTGCGCGCGTCGTTGAAGGCATGCGTGTACAGCAGCATCTGCATCTCGCTGTGCAGGCGGTGTAGCGTGCGTGCGGCGGCGGGGTCGGTGGAATGCGGCATCCAGGCGCGCACATCGCGCAGCAGCACGCGTTCCAGCGATGCGGTGGAAAGCTGAGCGAACACATTGCCGCTGGCCAGCCAGCGCGTGGGCTGGTCGTACTGCAGGCTGATGCCGTCCTCGGCGAACCAGGGCGACACGATGGCCAGCAGCGCGCGCGATGCCGCTTCGTCCAGGCCCAGGGCCTCGGGGTCGCGCAGCGTGACGTGGTCGGTGCTGACCTGCCACTGGCAGGGCGTGACAAAGGCCCAGGCGTTGCCGTCCGCAGGCGCGCCCTGCTGGTAGCGGTGCCACGCGGCCCAGGGGATGCGGCCGTCCTCGGCAGGCAGGCCCAGCAGGTGTGCCAGCACGCGTTCGTCCGGGGGGGAGAAACTGGTTTCCTCGCCTTCGATGGCTTTGGCGCCGACGGGGGCGGGCAGGGCGCCCAGCCGCGCCAGCAGCCGGTCCAGGTGGGGCAGGGCCAGGGCCTGCAGGGCTTGCTGGCATCCCTCGGAGGCGCTTGCAGCGTGGGGAATGAGCAAATGGTGGGTGTCCGACATCCCGGTATTTTGCGGGATGCCACAATCGGCGCGGCCCCCGGGGAGACATTCCGTCACGCCCGGGCCGGCCATCCCCTTTTTCCCGATCCATGCAAATCCCCTACGAACTGGCCCTGGGCTGGCGCTACACGCGCGCCGGCCGCGCCACGCGGCGCAACGGCTTCATCTCGTTCATCTCGGGCGTCTCCATGCTGGGCATCGCGCTCGGAGTGGCGGCGCTCATCATCGTGCTCAGCGTGATGAACGGTTTTCAAAAGGAAGTGCGCGACCGCATGCTCAGCGTGGTCTCTCACATCGAGATCTTTGCGCCCCAGGGCGCGGCGCTGCCCGACCCCGCCCGCACGCTGGCTGAAGCCAGGCAGAACCCCAACGTGATCGGTGCGGCCCCTTTTGTGGCGGCGCAGGCATTGCTCGCGCGCGGCGAAGACATGAAGGGCACGCTGGTGCGCGGCATCGACCCGGCCCTGGAAGGCGCGGTGACGGACCTGGCCGCCACCAACGGGCAGGTGCTGAACATGCTGGTGCCCGGCGAGTTCCGCGTGGTGCTGGGCGGCGAACTGGCGCGCTCGCTGGGTGTGCGCACGGGTGACGTGATTACCCTGATCGCCCCGGCCGGGCAGGTGACGCCTGCGGGCGTGGTACCGCGCCTCAAGCAGATGACGGTGGCGGGCACGTTTGACTCGGGCCACTATGAATATGACTCGGCGCTGGTGATGCTGCACCACGAGGACGCGCAGCGCATCTTCCGCCTGGAAGGGCCCACCGGCGTGCGCCTGAAGCTCAAGGACCTGCACCAGGCCCGCGAGGTGGCGATGGAGCTGGCCCGCACGCTCAGCGGGCAACTGCTGATCCGCGACTGGACCCAGCAGAACCGCACCTGGTTTGCCGCGGTGCAGTTGGAAAAACGCATGATGTTCATCATCCTCACGCTCATCGTGGCGGTGGCGGCGTTCAACCTGGTGAGCACGCTGGTGATGACGGTGACCGACAAGCGCGCCGACATCGCCATCCTACGCACACTGGGCGCCAGCCCGAAAAGCATCATGGGCATCTTCGTGGTGCAGGGCGCCATGGTGGGCGTGATCGGCACGTGCGTGGGCCTGCTGCTGGGTCTGGGCGTGGCGTTCAACATCGATGTGATCGTGCCCGCCATCGAGCGGGCGCTGAACGCCAGCTTCTTGCCCAAGGACATCTACCTCATCAGCAAGATGCCCAGCGAGCCGCAAAGCAGCGACATCGTGCCGATTGGCGTCATCTCGCTGGTGCTTGCCTTCGTTGCCACCCTGTACCCCAGCTGGCGCGCCAGCCGTGTCAATCCGGCGGAGGCGCTGCGTTATGAGTGATTTGAACCAAGTCGTCCTGGAAGCCCAGGGCCTGACCAAGCGCTTTACCGAAGGCCGCCTCGATGTGACCGTGCTCAAGGGCGTGGACCTGCAGATTCATACCGGTGAAACGCTGGCCATCGTCGGTGCATCGGGCTCGGGCAAGAGCACGCTGCTGCACCTGCTGGGCGGGCTGGATGCGCCCACGGCCGGCACGGTGCGCCTCAAGGGCGAGCTGATGTCCACGCTGTCGGCCGAGCGCCAGGGGCAGCTGCGCAACCAGCACCTGGGTTTCATTTACCAGTTTCACCACCTGCTGCCCGAGTTCAGCGCGCTGGACAACGTGGCCATGCCCCTGCGCATCCGCCGCATGCCGCTGGCCGAATGCCACGCCGAGGCCGAGCGTGTGCTCACGTCGGTGGGTCTGAAGGACCGCTTGCACCACCGGCCTGCCGAGCTGTCGGGCGGCGAGCGCCAGCGCGTGGCGATTGCGCGTGCGCTGGTCACGCGGCCTGCCTGTGTGCTGGCGGATGAGCCCACCGGCAACCTGGACCGCTCGACGGCGGATGGCGTGTTCGATCTGATGCTGCAGCTGGCGCGGGACCAAGGGACGGCGTTTGTGATGGTGACGCACGACGGGGCGCTGGCGGCAAGGTGTGATCGGGTGGTGAGGTTGGTGTCGGGTGTTTTGGGGTGATTTGGGGCTTTGGCGCTTTTTTGATAAGCGCTGATTGCTATTAATTTGATAGTGATTGAGGGGTTGAGTTGGGTTGGGAGCGGCGTGGGTTTGTTTGCATTCACTCCGACTTTCTCTTGCTGACCCTGTGAGGCGCCGTCATCTGCGCCCATCCGTTCGGGCTGAGCTTGTCGAAGCCTGGGCGCCACCACCTCCCACCCGTTCGGGCTGAGCTTGTCGAAGTCTGGGCATGCTGGTTTGAAAAGCATGGCCGTGCTGAGGGCGGGAGCCGGGACTCGCCCCGGCGGGCGAGGTACTTTTCTTTGGGTCGCCAAAGAAAAGTACCCAAAAGAAAGGCGACCCCCAGTCTGCGACCCCTTCGCTTCGCTGCGGGGCAAACCTGCGCCGTGGCGATTGCGGGGTGCGCCGCGGAACTCGCTGTGCTGCTGCGCAGCGCCGCTCGGACAGCCGCGGCGAGTCAGTTGACGAAGCAGCCGCGCACTTGCGCGACTGCCACCCCGCAACCGCCCCGGCGCAGGCGCAGCCAGAAGGGGGTGGGAGACCAAACAGCCGAACAGCCCCACGGGTCGTCGCTGCGCTCGACCCGCAACGCGCGGCGCAAAGCGCTCGCGTTCCCATGCTGGGGCCGAGCGAAGCAAAGGCCCGAATGGATGTTCGCTCCCCATCCCCTCTGTATGCGCCGAGGAGCGCAGGGTTTGGCGGATCAGGGCTCGCGATTGTCTGAGCGAAGCGAGTTCGAGCGAGACCCCGCCAAACCCGAGCACCGCAGGTTGCCCGAAGCGAAGCGCAGGGACGCAGACAGCGGGGTCGCCTTTCTTTTGGGTACTTTTCTTTGGCGACCCAAAGAAAAGTGCCTCGCCCGCCGGGGCGACCTCCCGGCCTCCGCCCTCCACCAGAGCACACCGTCAGACGTGCAGACAGGCGTCGGCACGCTCAGCCCGAACGGGTAACGGGGATTGGGAATGCGCCAGGCTTCGACAGGCTCAGCCCGAACGGGTGGGGCGTGGAGCCCAGGCTTTGACGAGCTCAGCCCGAACGGGCGGGGCGTGGCGCAGACCCGAAGAACAGAACCTACAGCCTCCCCAACGCCCGCAGCACATTCTCCGCCGTCGCAGGCGCCGTCAACACCACCGGCTCCGCTGCATCCACCCCCACCCGCCCCGCAGCCACCGCGTTGCGCAGTGCCTCGTACACACTGATCGCCAGCATGAACGGCGGCTCGCCCACGGCCTTGCTGCCGCCCACGTTGTCCTCGCGGTTGGCCTCGGGCCACAGGTCCACACGGAAGTGCTCAGGAATGTCGCCCGTGGCCGGGATCTTGTACGTGCTGGGCGCGTGCGTGGCGAGGTAGCCCTTGTCGTTCCACACCAGCTGCTCGGTGGTCAGCCAGCCCATGCCCTGCACAAAGCCGCCCTCGATCTGGCCCACGTCGATGGCCGGGTTGATGCTGTGGCCCACGTCGTGCAGGATGTCAACGCGCGTCACGCGGCTCTCGCCGGTCAGGGTGTCGATCACCACTTCGGAGCAGGCCGCGCCGTAGCTGAAGTAGTAAAACGGCCGGCCGGTGAGCGTGGCCTTGTCGTAGTGGATCTTGGGTGTGCGGTAAAAGCCGTCGCTCCACAGCTGGATGCGGTTGGCGTACGCCTCCTTCACCACATCGTCAAACGCCCGCACCTTTTTGGGCGAGATGATCTGCCCGCCTTCAAAGCGGATGGCGCCTGCGCCGCAGCCGTCGAGCCCGCAGACGTACGAGGCAATGTTGTCGCGCACGTTGCGCGCGGCAAACTGCGCTGCGCGGCCGTTCAGGTCGGTGCCGCTGCTGGCGGCGGTGGCGCTGGCGTTGGGCACCTTGCTGGTGTCGCTGGCCGTCACCAGCACGCGGTGCAGGGGCACGCCCAGCTCGTCGGCCACGATCTGCGCTACCTTGGTGTGCAGGCCCTGGCCCATTTCGGTACCGCCGTGGTTCACCTGCACGCTGCCGTCGGTGTACACATGCACCAGCGCGCCCGCCTGGTTGAACAGCGTGGCCGTAAAGCTGATGCCGAACTTGACGGGCGTGATGGCCAGGCCGCGCTTGAGCACAGGGCTCTGCGCGTTCCAGCGGGCAATCTCAGCCTGCCGGTCGCGGTAGCCGGCGTGGCGTTCCAGCTGGGGAAGCAGGTCGTGCAGGATGTTGTCCTCCACCGCCATCTGGTAGTGGGTGACGTTGCGGCCCTCGCTGGCGTTGCGGCCATAGAGGTTGCGCAGGCGCACGTCCTGCGCGTCCTGCCCCAAACTGCGCGCGATGTCGCCCAGGATGGCCTCGATCACAATCACGCCCTGCGGGCCGCCAAAGCCGCGAAACGCGGTGTGGCTCTGCGTGTTCGTCTTGCAGCGGTACGAGGCGATCTCGACGTCGCTCAGGTAGTACGCGTTGTCGGCATGGAACACGGCGCGGTCGGCCACAGGGCCCGAAAGATCAGCGCTGAAGCCGCAGTTGGCCGCCATCTGCAGCGTGAGGCCCGTGATGCGGCCGGTGTCGTCAAAGCCCACGTCGTACTCGTACGCAAACGGATGGCGCTTGCCGGTCACCATGAAGTCTTCATCGCGGTCCAGCCGCAGCTTGATGGCGCGGCCGAACTTGTGGGCGGCCACGGCCGCCCACACGGCCAGGTGGCCCGCCTGCGTCTCCTTGCCGCCAAAGCCACCGCCCATGCGGCGGCACTCGACCTTGACCGCATGGTTGTCGATGCCCAGCGCATGCGCCACCCAGTGCTGAACCTCGCCGGGGTGCTGTGTGCTGGAGTAGATGCACCACTGCCGCTGCTCCAGCGGCAGCGCGTAGGCGATCTGGCCTTCCAGGTAAAAGTGCTCCTGCCCGCCCACTTCAAAGGCGCCTTGCAGACGGTGGGCGGATTGCGCCAGGCCCTGCGCGGCATCGCCCCGGCGCACAAACACCGGGGGCAGCACATAGCTATGGGCCTTCAGTGCATCGTGCACGCTCAGCACCGCAGGCAGCGGGGTGATATCGAGCTTGACCGCGCGCACGGCGCGGCGCGCCTGCATGACCGAATCGGCCACCACCAGGCCGATGACCTGGCCGATGTGCTGCACGGTGTCGATGGCAAACACGGGCTCGTCGTGCGCAAAGGCGGCCAGCAGCTTGTCGCCGGGCACATCGGCGGCCAGCACCACCCCGCGCACGCCCGGCAGGGCCAGGGCGGCGCTGGCATCCACCCCGTGCAGCGTGCCGTGCGCCACGGTGGAAAGGATGGGTGCTGCGTACAGCGTGCCCTTGACCTCGGGCAGGTCGTCGATGTAACACGCCGCGCCGGCCACCTGGGCCCGGGCGCTTTCGTGGATGTGCGACTGGCCCATGGCGCGCTGGCTGGCGGGCGCGCTGGGCTGCAGCGGTGCCAGGGGCTCGGCGGCATGGGCATCGGCCGTGTTGGCCCGCGGGTCGTCCACCGCGTCGCGGCTCAGGGGCGTGGAATCGCGCGGGTTCATACCGCTGCCTCCAGGCGGAAGTTTTCTACGCTCGCCGCTGCATTGCCCTGGCTTTCCAGCCAGAAGCGCTGCAGCAGGCCGCCCAGCACGGCGCGGCGGTATTCGCCACTGGCGCGCATGTCGGAAATGGGGGTGAATTCGGCTTGCAGCACCTGGGCCGCGCTAGCAATTGTTTCGGCCGTCCATGGCTGGCCGGTGAGAGCGGCTTCGGTCTGCTGGGCGCGTGCCGGGACGGCGGCCACACCGCCGGCACCGATGCTGGCGCGGCGCACGGTGCCGGCTTCGATGTCGAGGTTGATCACCAGGCACACAGCAGAGATGTCGTCGTCAAAACGTTTGGAAATTTTGTATGCGCGTAGCGCTTCGGTGACGCCCGGTCTGGGTATGACGATGCGCACCAGCAGCTCGTCGGGCGCCATGACGTTCTGGCGGTAGCCGGTGTACAGGTCTTCGAGTGGTATCTCGCGTTCGCCGCGCACGCTGGCCAGCACCACGCGGGCGCGCAGGGCGATCAGCAGCGGCATTGAATCGCCAATCGGCGAGCCGTTGGCCACGTTGCCACCCAGCGTCCCGGAGTTGCGCACGGGCAGGCCCGCAAAGCGGCTGGCAAAGCTGTGCAGTTGCGGCCACTGCGCCACCAGCGCGGCAAAGGCGCCGGTCAGGCGGACGGCGGCGCCGATGGTGATGTGGTGCGTGTCGTGGTGTACCTGGCACAGCTCGGCGGCGCGGGTCACATCCAGGATGCGGTCGTATTGCTTGTGCTGCTTGGTCACCCACAGGCCCACATCGGTGCACCCGGCCACCACCTGCGCCTGGGGGTGAGCGGCGCGGGCTGCCAGCAGGGCGGGCAGGGTGGTGGGGGTCAGATAAGGCAGGTTTGAAGACAAATCGGCCTCTAGCGCTGGTATTGATTGCCTGAGTAGCTCTAGTTTTTGTAGCAAAGTGGCTTCGTCCACCACGCGGGGCGGCAGCGCTGCCATCTGCTGCGCGGCGTCCAGGATGGGGCGGTAGCCGGTGCAGCGGCACAGGTTGCCCGAGAGTTCTTCCTGTGCCAGCGCGCGGGTGATGGGGGGTAGGGAGGCGGCGGGCGCCGCGTCGCTGTCGCCCTGGAGCGTGGGCGCGATGTGCCTCTGGTACATGCCAAACAGGCTCATCACGAATCCCGGCGTGCAAAAGCCGCACTGGGAGCCGTGGCACTGAACCATGGCCTCTTGGGCCGGATGCATGGCGTTGGCGCAGACGCCGGGCGCATCGCCCACCGGCCTAATCAGCGGGTCTTCCGCCAGGTCTTCCACCGTCCATAGTGCCATGCCGTCGATGGAATGGGCCAGGCGGATGCAGCTGTTGACGGCGCTGTAGCGCACCTTGCCGCCCTCGGCCTCGCCCAGCACCACGGTGCAGGCGCCGCAATCGCCTTCGCCGCAGCCTTCCTTGGTGCCGGTGCAGCCCAGGTCCTCGCGCAGCACCTCCAGCAGCGTGCGGTCGGGTGGTACATTGCCCAGCGACACGGGCTGGCCGCGGCGCAGGAATTGCAGGGGACGTGTGGTCATGTCGTAAGCCGAATGGGTTGCCAAGTTGCTCGTTGCCGATCAGGAAGCGTCCGGGGGCGGGCTGGGACCGGGGCAGAACTTGGGGCTAGTCCCAGCCCCGGCCCTGCAATGGAGGCCGCACACTCGGCATGCCCGCTGCTGGCATGCCATCTGCATATGCCGCTTCACCGGATCTTTCTGACAGGGTCTCAGAGGGTAAGTCGCCCGAGGGCGCCCGCCATAAGCACAAGCTTATGACATCAATGCACGCACTGCTATGAGAGACCACGCCCTTTTCGACAAGATAGACCTCCATCTCATAAGGGTCTTGCACACCGTGTTGATCGAACGCAGCGTATCGAGGGCCGCCGTCCGCTTGGGCATGCACCAGCCGGCGGTGTCGGCTGCGCTCAAGCGCCTGCGCGACCTTTCGGGCGACCCGCTCCTGGTGCGCTCGGGCGCCAGCATGATGCCCACGGACGCCGCGCTGCGCATGGTGGAGCCCGCGGCGGCCATCCTGCGGTCGGCCGAGGCCCTGTTCTCCGACGCCCGCGGGTTCGACCCGCGCACGGCCACGCGCACCTTCCGTGTGGCGGCCAGCGACTACCTGGACCCGCTGTTCCTGCCCCAGCTGGTGGCCCGCATCAAGGCCCTGGCGCCCCTGTGCCCCATCGAGATCCACCCCCTTTCGGCCGATGCGCACTACCACGCCCACCTGGCGCAGGGCGAGGTCGATGTGGTGATTGGCAACTGGCCGCAGCCCCCCGAAGACCTGCACATGGGCCGCCTGTTTGGCGACGAGGTGGTGTGCCTGGTGGGGCAGGGCCACCCGGCGGTACGCCGCGGCTGGGATGTGGACAGCTGGCTGGCGGCCGAGCACATTGCCCCCACGCCCACCCACCCCGGTGCCCGCGGCGTGATCGATGCCCACCTGGACAGCCTGGGCCTGTCGCGCAACATCACCGCGCGCTGCGCGCACTTCAGCCTGATTCCGGACATCGTCGCGTCGAGCCTGCTGGTGATGACCACCGGGCGCCAATATTGCGAGCGCTACCTACAGCGCCTGCCGCTGGCCATCCTGCCGTGCCCGGTGCCGTTTCCGCGGCTGATGTATTACCAGCTGTGGCACGCCCGCACCCACCACTCGGCCGCGGCCATGTGGCTGCGCGAATGCGTGAAGGGCGTGGCTGCGACGCTACGAAAAGAATAGCTACCAGCGCATGCTGAACAAGCGCAAGAAGGCGATTCCATATAAAAGGCCCCGGCCAAACTGAGAGACAATCGACCGCATGAGTTCACCCCCCAACTCCCCTGACGCGGGCACTCGGCCGCCGCCGCGGCTGCAGCTGTCGGGCATCACCAAACGCTACCCGGCCGTGGTGGCCAACAGCGGCGTTTCGCTCACGGTGCAGCCGGGCGAAATCCATGCCGTGCTGGGCGAAAACGGCGCGGGCAAGTCCACGCTGATGAAGATCATCTACGGCTCGGTCAAGCCCGACGAAGGCAGCGTGCAGTTCAACGGGCAGACCGTGCAGGTGCGCAACCCGCAAGAGGCCCGCGCCCTGGGCATCGCCATGGTGTTTCAGCACTTCAGCCTGTTCGACACCCTGACGGTGGCCGAAAACGTGTGGCTGGGGCTGGACAAAAGCCTGAGCCTGGCCGACGTCACCCAGCGCATCACCGCCAAGGCCGCCGAATACGGGCTGGATGTGGACCCGCTGCGCCCGGTGCACACCCTCTCCGTGGGCGAGATGCAGCGCGTGGAAATCATCCGCGCCCTGCTCACCAACCCCAAGGTGCTCATCCTCGATGAGCCCACCTCGGTGCTCACGCCGCAGGCGGTCGAAAAGCTCTTTGTGGTGCTGCGCAAGCTGGCCAGTGAAGGCTGCAGCATTTTGTACATCAGCCACAAGCTGCACGAGATCCGTGCGCTGTGCACGGCCTGCACGGTGCTGCGCGGCGGCAAGGTCACGGGCGTGTGCAACCCGGCCGAGGAATCCAACGCGTCGCTCTCGCGCCTGATGATCGGCGCCGAGCCGCCTGCGCTGCAACACCGCACCGTGCAGACCGGTGCCACCGTGCTGCGCTTGCAAGGCCTGTCGCTGCCGCGCGCCGACCAGTTTGGCGTGGACCTGACCGACATCGAATTCGAGGTGAAGGCGGGCGAGGTGGTGGGCATTGCCGGTGTGTCGGGCAATGGCCAGAAGGAACTGCTCTACGCCCTGTCGGGCGAGGATGCGCGTGCCGACGCCGCCAGCATTCAGGTCGCGGGCCAGAACGCAGGCCGCATGGGCCCACGCCAGCGCCGGGCGCTGGGCCTGCACTTTGTGCCGGAAGAACGCCTGGGCCGGGGTGCGGTGCCCACCATGGGCCTGGCGCACAACCTGCTGCTCACGCGCACCAGTTCGGTCAGCGGCAGCGGCTGGATCAAGGTGGGCGCGCTGCAAAAGCATGCGGCCGACATCATTGCCCGCTTCAACGTCAAGGCTGGCGGCCCCAACGCGGCGGCCAAGTCGCTGTCGGGTGGCAATCTGCAAAAGTTCATCGTGGGGCGCGAGATCGACGCCAACCCCAAACTGCTCATCGTCTCGCAACCCACCTGGGGCGTGGACGTGGGCGCGGCCGCGCAGATTCGCGGCTCCATCCTGGCGCTGCGCGATGCCGGCTGTGCGGTGCTGGTGGTCAGTGAGGAGCTGGACGAATTGTTTGAAATCTGTGACCGGCTGCACGTGGTGGCCAAGGGCCACCTGTCGCCCTCGGTGCCCCGTGCCGGGGCCACGGTGGAACGCATTGGCGAGTGGATGAGCGGCCTGTGGCATGCCGATGTGCAGGCCCACCTGGCCCAGTCGCGTGTGCAGGGCAACGTCGGGGAGGCCACCATGTTCAAGCTTGAAGCGCGCCCGCAATCGTCGCGGCTGTGGACATACGGCTCACCCCTGCTTGCGCTGGCGGTGACGGTGCTCATCGGCGTGGCGCTGTTCATGGCGCTGGGCAAGGACCCGGTGCGTGGCCTGCAGGTCTTCTTCTGGGAGCCCATCAAGTCGCAGTACGCCATTGGCGAACTCATGGTCAAGGCCACGCCGCTGCTGCTGATTGCGCTGGGGCTGGCGGTGTGCTTTCGCTCCAACGTGTGGAACATCGGCGCCGAGGGCCAGTTCGTGATCGGCGCGGTGGCTGCTGGCGGCATGGCGCTGCTGGCCGACAAGAGCACCGGGCCGTGGATCGTGCCGGCGATTTTGCTGGCCGGCGTGCTGGGCGGCATGGTGTGGGCGGGGCTCACGGCGCTGCTGCGCGACAAGTTCAACGCCAACGAGATTCTGGTCAGCCTGATGCTGGTGTACGTGGCCACGCTGGTGCTGGGCTACCTGGTGTACGGGCCGTGGAAAGACCCGATGGGCTACAACTTTCCGCAGACCAAGATGTTCGATAAGGTCACGCAGATACCCCGGCTGATGCAGGGCTCGCGCGTGTCCATCGGGCTGCTGCTGGCGCTGGCGGGGGCTGCTGCACTGTGGATCTTCCTGTTTCGCACGCGGGCCGGTTTTGCGCAGCAGGTGGGCGGGCTGGCACCGGCGGCCGCGCGCTACGCCGGGTTTTCATCGCGCAAGGCGCTGTGGACGGCACTGCTGATCTCGGGCGGTGCGGCCGGCCTGGCGGGTGCGCTGGAAGTGGCGGGCCCCATTGGCCAGCTCACGCCGTATGTGCCCGCAGGCTACGGCTTTGCGGCCATCATCGTGGCGTTTGTGGGCCGGCTGCATCCGGTCGGCATGATTCTTTCGGCCATCCTCATGAGCATGTTCTACATCGGCGGCGAGCTGGCGCAGTCGCGCCTGGGGCTGCCCAAGTCGCTCACGGGCGTGTTCCAGGGCCTACTGCTGTTCACGCTGCTGGCGTGCGACACGCTGATTGCCTACCGCATCCGCTGGGTGGGCACCCGCGCACCAGGCAAGGGAGCCGCATAAATGGAATCGTACGCACTCCTCATCGGTGCCACGCTGAGCGCGGGCACCGTGCTGGCCATTGCGGCCCTGGGCCTGCTGATCAACGAGAAGGCCGGCATCGTCAACCTGGGGGCCGAGGGCATGATGCTCTGCGCGGCCATTGCCGGTTTTGCCACCGTGGTGCACACGGGCAACACCTGGCTGGGCTTTGCGGCCGGTATGGCGGCCGGTGCGCTGCTGGCGGCCGTCTTTGGCGTGCTGGTGATCTGGCTCAACACCAACCAGTACGCCACCGGGCTGGCGCTGAGCCTGTTCGGTGTGGGTTTCTCGGCCTTCGCCGGCATCAGCTATGTGCAGGCCAAGCTGCCCGAGCTGCCCAAATACGCGATCCCGGTGCTGGGCGATGTCCCGCTGCTGGGGCCGGCGCTGTTCCGGCAGCATCCGCTGGTGTACCTGACCATGGTGCTGGCGTTGGCGCTGATCTGGTTTCTATACCGCACGCGGGCCGGGCTGGTGCTGCGCTCGGTGGGGGAGTCACCCGAGTCTGCCCATGCGCTGGGCTACCCGGTGCGCCGCATCCGGCTGGCGGCGGTGGTGGCGGGTGGTGCGCTGTGCGGGCTGGCCGGCGCCTACATCTCCACCGTGTACACACCGCTGTGGGTCGAGGGCATGGTGGCCGGCCGCGGCTGGATCGCTCTGGCCCTCACCACCTTTGCCACCTGGCGGCCGGCACGCGTATTGCTTGGTGCCTATCTGTTCGGCGGCGTGACGATGCTGCAGTTCCATTTGCAGGCCACGGGCGTGCAGGTGGCCAGCCAGTTGCTGAGCATGCTGCCGTATGTGGCCACCATCGTGGTGCTGGCGCTCATATCGCGCAACCCGGCCTGGATTCGCATCAACATGCCGGCATCGCTGGGCAAGCCTTTCTACCCGGGCTCATAATTATTGTTTCCCCTGTTCAACCCAACGTTCTCAAGAAGGAACCGACATGACTGATCTGCAGAAACGCTCGCTGCTCAAGGTGGCGGCGCTCTCCGCCGTCGCTGCCGCCGCACTGGTGGGCTGTGGCAAGAAGGAAGAGCCCGCGCCGGCCCCCGCGCCAGCGCCCGCTCCTGCGGCCGAAGCGCCCGCGCCCAAGCCCGAGCCACTGAAGATCGCGTTTGCCTACGTGGGCCCTGTGGGCGACGGCGGCTGGTCGTTTGCGCACGACAACGGCCGCAAGGCCATCGAAAAGGAATTCGGCGACAAGGTCGTGACGAGCTTTGTCGAAAGCGTGCCCGAGTCGGCTGACGCCGAGCGCGTGCTGCGCGACCTGGCCGGCCAGGGCAACAAGCTCATCTTTGGCACCACCTTCGGCTACATGGAGTCGATGCTCAAGGTGGCCGAGGACAACAAGAACATCAAGTTCGAACACGCCACCGGTTACAAGACGGCCGAGAACCTGCGCACCTATGACAGCCGCACCTATGAAGGCGCGTACATGGCGGGCGTGATTGCCGGTGCCATGACCAAGTCGAACACCCTGGGCGTGGTGGGCTCGGTGCCAATCCCTGAAGTGATCCGCAACATCAACAGCTTCACCATGGGCGCGCAGTCGGTCAACCCCAAGATCAAGACCAAGGTGGTCTGGGTGAACGAATGGTTCAGCCCACCCAAGGAAACCGAGGCTGCCACCAGCCTGATCAACGGCGGCGCCGACGTGCTGTTCCAGAACACCGACTCGCCCGCCGTGCTCAAGACGGCGCAAGAAAAGGGCAAGCGCGCCTTCGGCTGGGATTCGGACATGACCGCCTACGGTCCCAAGGCCCACCTGGCCTCGGCCATCATCAACTGGGGCCCGTACTACATCAAGGCCACCAAGGACGTGCTGGACGGCAACTGGGCTTCGGGCCAGAGCTGGTGGGGCGTGAAGGAAGGCGCGATCGACATCGTCTCCATCGCCGAAGACGTGCCTGCCGACATCAAGACCAAGGTCGAAGGCATCAAGAAGGGCCTGGCCGATGGTTCGTTCGTGATCTGGAAGGGCCCGATCGTGGGTCAGGACGGCAAGGAAATCCTGGCCAAGGACGCCGTGGCTGACGACAAGTTCCTGGGCGGCGTGAACTTCTACGTCAAGGGCGTGGAAGGCAAGATCCCCGGCGGCGACAAGAAGTAACCGCTTCGCTACCCGCTGCCAAAGCCGCCTCCGGGCGGCTTTTTTCATGCGCCGAGGCGCTTGCATGCTGGCGCACGGTTGCAAGGCGGCGCCAACGAGGCATCATCTATCTACAGCCCGCACCTGCCTTGCTGAGCACGCGGGGCCACGTCATTCCAGGAGACCGCCATGTTCAAGATCCCGACCATTTCTGCCGAGCGCCTGCCGGGCCTGCTGCGCGCCATGCCCAAGGCCGAGCTGCACATCCATATCGAGGGTTCGCTGGAGCCCGAGCTGATCTTTGCCTTGGCGCAGCGCAACGGTGTGCCGCTGCCCTATGCCAGCGTCGAGGACCTGCGGCGCGCCTATGCGTTCACCAACCTGCAGAGCTTTCTGGACATCTACTACGCCGGTGCCAGCGTGCTGCTGCACGAGCAGGATTTCTACGACATGGCGCGCGCCTACCTGGTGCGCGCCGCGGCCGACAACGTGCTGCACGCCGAGATCTTTTTCGACCCGCAGACCCACACCGCCCGCGGCGTGGCGATGGAGACCGTCATCAACGGCCTGCACCGCGCCTGCGCAGAGGCTGAAGCCGACCTGGGCATCAGCGCCACGCTCATCCTGTGTTTCCTGCGCCATCTGAGCGAGGAATCGGCCTTCGAGACGCTGGAGCAGGCCATGCCGTACCTGGGCCGCATCGTGGGCGTGGGGCTGGATTCCAGCGAAGTGGGCCACCCGCCCGAGAAGTTCGCCCGCGTGTTCGCCCGCTGCCGAGAGCTGGGCCTGCGCCTGGTCGCCCATGCGGGCGAGGAGGGGCCACCAGCCTACATCTGGAGCGCGCTCGATGTGCTCAAGGTCGAGCGCATCGACCACGGGGTGCAGGCCGTGCACGACGCGGCGCTGATGCAGCGCCTGGCCCAGGAGCGCATTGCGCTCACGGTGTGCCCGCTGTCCAACCAGAAGCTGTGTGTGTTCCCCAACCTGGCCGATCACAACCTGGGCAAGCTGCTCGATGCCGGCCTGGCAGCCACCGTGAATTCAGACGACCCGGCGTACTTTGGCGGCTACATCAACGAGAACTTCACGCAGGTGTTTGCCGCCACGGGGCTTACGGCACGCCATGCCTATCAACTCGCGTTCAACAGCTTCGAGGCCAGCTTTGCCACCAATGCGCAAAAGCGGGTGTGGGAGCACAAGCTCAAGGAAACCTTCGAGAACTGCGTGGAGCACGACTACTGAGCGTGCCCCCGCGCCAGTTCTGCACTGAGCTGGCGCGCGTAGCCTTGAAGCACCTGGGCGCCGGGCTCCTTGCGCGGCCAGGTGAGGGCAATGCCGTCTTGCGCGTGGCGCGGCACCACATGCAGGTGAAAGTGGAACACGGTCTGGTCCCCTTCGCGGCCATTGGCCTGCAGCAGGGTCAGACCCGGCGGGTCGAACACCGCCTGCACCGCACGTGCCACCCGTTGCGCGGTCTGCATCACGGCAGCGGCTTCCGCAGCGGTGATGTCGAGCAAGGTGGCCGCATGCCGCTTGGTGGCCACCAGCACGTGCCCGGGGTTGACCTTGCCCAGGTCCATGAAAGCCAGCGTGAGCTCGTCTTCGTACACCCTGGCGGCCGGAATGTCGCCTGCGACCAGGCGGCAAAAGATGCACTGCCCCGGGGGCGATGTGTCAACAAACATGGGCATGGATGGCGCGCTCCTGTGGCATGGCAAAGGTCCATCGTAGCCGGGGCTGGCAGCCGCCTGCACTAAAATCCGGCTTGTAAAGGCTGCTGTCCCGGCAGCCTTTTGCTTTTTATGTCATCGGGACCATGTAGAGGACCACCATGTACAAAAACCTCGCTGCCGCGCTCGCGGCCGCCTGTTTTTTCTCCCCCGTTTTTTCGCAAACGGTGCCCGGCAAAGTCGGCGCTCCCGCAGAGCCGGTGAAGGCCGGTTTTGTCTATGTCTCGCCCATCACCGAAGCCGGCTGGACGCGCCAGCATGACGAGGGCCGCAAGGCCGTGGAGGCCGCACTGGGCAGCCAGGTGAAGACCACGTTTGTCGAGAACGTGGCCGAAGGTGCCGATGCCGAGCGCGTGATCCGCGACCTGGCCGCCACCGGCCACCACATCATCTTCACGCCCAGCTTTGGCTACATGGAGCCCACGCTCAAGGTGGCGCAGGACTTCCCCCATGTGAAGTTCGAGTCCATCACCGGCTACAAGACAGCGCCCAACGTGGCGGCGGCCAATGCCCGGTATTACGAAGGCCGCTACCTGGCCGGCATTGCGGCCGGGCGCATGACTAAGACGGGTGTGGGCGGTTACGTGGCGGGCTTTCCCATTCCGGAGGTGCTGCAGGGCATCAACGCCTTCACGCTGGGCATGCGCTCGGTCAACCCGCAGGCAGTGGTCAAGGTGGTGTGGCTGGATGTGTGGTTTGACCCGCCCAAGGAGCGCGATGCGGCCATGGCGCTGTTCAACCAGAACGTCGATGTGATTGCCTTCCACACCGGCTCCACGGCCGTGATGGCGGCCGCGCAGGAGCGCGGCAAGATGGCGGTGGCCTACCACTCGGACATGCGCCGCACCGGGCCCGATGCGCAGATCGTGGCCGTGACGCACCAGTGGGGCGCCTACTACACGCAGCGGGTGCGCGCCGTGAAGCAGGGTACCTGGAAAACCGCCACCGTGTGGGGCGGCGTGCGCGAAGGAATGATCCGTGTGGGCGATTTCGGCCCCCGTGTTCCTGCCGCCGTGCAAAAGGAAGTGCTGGCCGCCCAGAAGGCCATTGGCGAGGGACGTTTGCAGCCGTTTCGTGCCGGAAAGACGCCGGTGCGCGACAACGAGGGCCGCGAGGTGATCACCCCCGGGCAAGCGCTTTCCGATACGCAGATCCTGCAGATGAACTGGCTGGTGGAGGGCGTGCAGGGCAAGGTCACGCGCTGAGGCGCCCCGGCAAGCCGGCCATAGCGTCTATCTTGCTGCGCGTATGCACATCCCCCTGCCCGCCGGATAAGCTAGCCGCCATGCGTGTTTACCGTTCTGCCCTTTTGCGTTTTGCCGACGATGGATCGGCCCTGTACGACCAGGATGGCCTGCTGGCCGTGGCCCCCGATGCAGCGGGCCGCGAGCGCGTGGTGGCCGCAGGCCCGTGGCAGGCCCTGTCGTCGCACTACGCCGGTCACCCGGTCACGCAGCTTCCGGGTCGCATCATTGCGCCGGGTTTTGTGGACATGCACATCCACTTCCCGCAGACGGATGTGATCGGCTCGCCCGCGGATGGCTTGCTGCCCTGGCTGGAGAACTACACCTTTCCCCACGAAACGCGGTTTGCCGACTTGGCCTATGGCGAGCAGGTGGCAGAGTTCTTTATTGACGAGCTGCTGCGCAACGGCGTGACCACGGCGCTCACGTTTGCCACCTCGCACCCTGCGTCGGTGGACGCCCTCTTTGCGCAGGCGCAGCGCCGCGGCATGCGCCTGATCACCGGCAAGGTGCTGCAAGACAGGCATTCGCCCGACGGCGTGCGCGACGAAACCGAGCAGAGCCTGATGGACACCGAGGCGCTCATCCGCCGCTGGCATGGCGTGGACCGCCTGGGCTACGCCATCACCCCCCGCTTTGCGCCCACCAGCACGCCCGAGCAGCTGCGCGGCGCGGGCGCGCTGGCCGCGCGGTATCCGGATGTGTGGATCCAGTCCCATGTGGCCGAGAACCGCGACGAAATCCGCTGGGCGCGTGAGCTGTTCCCCGCATCGCGCAGCTACCTGGCCGTGTACGACGACTTCGGGCTGATGCGCGAGCGTGCGGTGTACGCCCACTGCATCCACTTCGATGACGACGACCGCGCCCTGATGCGCGACACCGGCGCCGTGGCCGCTGTGAGCCCCACCAGCAATCTGTTTCTGGGCAGCGGGTTTTTTGACTACGCCAGCGCCGACCGGGTGGGCTTTGGCTATGGGCTGGCGAGCGACGTGGGCGGCGGCACCAGCTTCAGCCCGTTTCACACCATGCTGGCCGCCTACTACGTGGGGCGCGAAGGGCAGACCAAGCCGGGGCTGAGCCTGACGCCCGAGCAGCTGTGGTGGCAGCACACCGCAGGGGCTGCCAGTGCGCTGGGGCTCGGCGGCGTGGTGGGCAACCTGCAGCCCGGTTGCGAGGCCGATTTTGTGGTGCTCAACCCCGCCGCCACGCCGCTGCTGGCCCGCAAGACGCAGCAGGCGCGGAATCTGGCGGAGCTGTTGTTTGCGCTGATCGTGATCGGCGATGACCGCGTGGTGGAGCAAACCGTGATTTCTCAAGCAAAATACGGCCCGGGCGCTTGATGTTCAAGCGCCAATAGCTACGTATTTCATAGCGCCCGGCGGTTGCACGCAGGCTGGGCCCAGCGCAGGGACTTCACCGATGAGCATCAAGAGCGACAAATGGATCCGCCGCATGGCAGCCGAGCACGGCATGATCGAACCGTTCGAGCCCGGCCAGGTGCGTGAGGTCGAAGGCCGCAAGATCATCAGCTATGGCACCAGCAGCTATGGCTACGACATCCGCTGCGCGCCCGAATTCAAGGTGTTCACCAACATCCACAGCACGGTGGTGGACCCCAAGAACTTCGACGAGAAGAGCTTTGTCGATTTCGAGGGTGACAGCTGCATCATCCCGCCCAACAGCTTTGCGCTGGCCCGCACGATGGAGTACTTCCGCATTCCGCGCAACGTGCTGACCATCTGCCTGGGCAAAAGCACCTATGCCCGCTGCGGCATCATCGTCAACGTGACCCCGTTCGAGCCCGAGTGGGAAGGCTATGTGACGCTGGAGTTTTCCAACACCACGCCACTGCCGGCCCGTATCTACGCGGGCGAAGGCTGCGCACAGGTCTTGTTCTTTGAAAGCGACAAGGACGACGTGTGCGAGGTCAGCTACCGCGACCGCGGCGGCAAGTACCAGGGCCAGGTCGGGGTGACGCTGCCCAAGGCCTGATCTGAAGGCTTGACTCGCCGAGGCCGGCGCATCCAGCCTCTGCGAGCCATTCCGTCGGGTGCGGCATTGCGCCGGTGATTCAGCCCGCTGCGCGCAGGCCTCCAGCCCCGGCATCGCCCGCAAGCGCGAGCCGCGCCGCGGCCAGGTCCCAGCCGGCCCATCCGCAGCTTTTGAAGAGCACTGGCCCGCTGCGGGGTGCACCGGCCCCGCGCACCACGTCGCGCAGCGTGGGCAGTGCCGCCACATCGAGCCCCGCCTGCAGCAGGTCGCCCGCCTCATGGGCCGCATCGCCCGTATCGACCACGATGCGCCCCTGGGCTGCGAAGTGCTGGCACAGCCCGGGTGACAGCTCTGCCATGGCTGGCGTGTAAGCGCCCACCGCAGCCACAAAGGCATCGTCCCGCGGCGCGGCGTGCAGAACCACCGCATGGGCGGGTGTGCAGGTAATCACCAGCGGGCAGTGGGCCAGCGCGGCATCCGGGTCGTCGGTCACGCGGGCGTAGGCGCCCAGGCTGCGTGCATGGTGGTCCAGGGCCTCGGCACTGGTGGCGCTGCGCGAGTTGATCCACACCTCTTTCACGCCCAGGCCGTGCACAAACGCATCCACATGCGCCAGCCCCTGTACGCCCGCGCCCACCACCAGCAGCGGCCCGGTGGTGCAGGGCGCCAGCCGCAGGGCCGCCAGCAGCGATACGGCTGCGGTGCGCCGCGCCGTGATGGTGGGGCCATCCAGAACCAGCCGGCGCTCGCCGGTGGCTACGTCGAACACCACCACATCGCCCTGGATGGTCGGACGGCCCGTGCCCGCATTGGCGGGCGTGAGGGTGATGAGCTTGGTGATGGCCACCGCGTTGTCGGCCGCAGGCATCACAAACAGCGCTGCGCCGCCCGGCAGGCGCACCACAGTGCGTACCGGCACCGCCACGCTGTCATCGCGCAGCACGGCCTCGATCTCGGTGGCCAGCGGCAGCCACGGCAGCCGGGCCGCGGTGGCAGGGGCATCGAGCATGGTGGGCATGGGGGCAGAGATGGGCTTTGTGTGGGGCATGCGCCCAATGTACACAGGACTTTGCGCGGCCGGGCGCACCGTGGCGGGAGCGACTCAGTGCGTGGTGCCGGCTGCAAGCCGGATGTCGTGACCGGTCAGCGCTGCGGCCCACAGCGCCTCGTGCACGCCCCGCACCATCTCGCGCAGCGCAAGGTGCGGTGTGCCCTGCGATGGCAGCCAGGGCACATGCACGAAGCCGCCCCGGGTATGCGCCAGCGCGGGGTGCTGTGCCAGCAGGTGCAGCAGGCCGTAGAGCACGTGGTTGCACACAAAGGTGCCAGCCGTCTGGGACACCTCGCACGGCACCCCCGCGCGCTGCACGGCCTGCAGCATGGCCTTGACCGGCAGGGTGCTGAAGTACGCGGCTGGCCCTGCCGCCACCACGGCGGTATCAACGGGCTGCGCACCCGTGTTGTCCGGGATGCGGGCATCGTCGATGTTGATGCCGATGCGCTCCACGGAAAGTGCCGCGCGCCCGCCGGCCTGGCCGAGGCACAGCACGGTGGCGGGCTGGTGCTGATGCACAAGGCGCGCCAGCTCGGTCAGCGATGCGCCGAACACCGTGGGCAGCTGTGCGGCCACGACCACATGCCCTGCGATGCGCTGGCCGGCCAGCGCCTGGGCCACGCGCCAGCTGGGGTTGTCGGTGTCGCCGCCGAACGGGTCAAAGCCGGTAAGCAAAATCAAGGGTGCTCCTTGCACATGTATCAGAGAGCCTGAATGGAAACCGAGCGTAACCGCTCGATCCGCGGAAGCCCTGGTTTTGCAGGGCCTGACACACCACCGGGCTGAAAACGAGGGCGCGTGTGCACTGCCACCGGACATCGGCCGGGCTTACCATGCGCGCACGCCGCGCGTTTGGTGGCAGGAGATGTGATCATGAAATGGGAAGGCAACCGCGAATCCGACAACGTGGAAGACCGCCGTGGCGACGGCTACGGCGGCGGGGGCGGTGGGTCGCCCATTTTTGGCGGGCGCAGCATTGGCATTGGCACCATCGTGATCGCGCTGGTGGGGGGCTGGATCTTTGGCATCAACCCCTTGACCATCCTGGGTCTGCTGAGCGGCGGTGGGGCGCCTCCGGCGGCACATGCCCCCGGCCCAGCCCAGCGCCCGCCCGCCGACGACACCATGGCGCGCTTCGTATCGACCGTGCTGGCCGACACCGAAGACGTGTGGCAGGGCGTGTTCCAGCAGGGCGGCGGGCGCTACCAGGAGCCGCAGCTGGTGCTGTTTCGCGGTGCCACGCGCACGGCCTGTGGCACCGGCCAGGCGGCCATGGGCCCGTTTTACTGCCCGGCAGACCAGAAGGTCTACATTGACCTGGGCTTTTACGAAACGCTCAAGAACCGGCTGGGCGCCCCGGGCGACTTTGCGCAGGCCTACGTGATTGCCCATGAAGTGGGCCACCATGTGCAGAACCAGCTGGGCATCTCGGGCAAGGTCGACCAGATGCGCGGGCGGGTAAGCCAGGCCGAATACCACGCGCTGTCGGTGCGGCTTGAGCTGCAGGCCGACTGCTTTGCGGGCGTGTGGGCGCACCACGCGCAGCGGGCGCGGCAGATTCTGGAGCAGGGCGATGTGGAAGAAGCCATGAACGCGGCGGCACGCATCGGCGACGACGCCCTGCAGCGCGCCAACGGCGGTGCCGTGGTGCCCGAGAGCTTCACGCACGGCACCAGCGCCCAGCGGCAACGCTGGTTCCATAACGGCCTGCAAAACGGCAGCGTCAAGGGCTGCGACACCTTCTCGGTGCGGAGCGTGTAGACCGGACCCGCGTGTGCGTCCCGTGCTGCCTCTGACAACGGTGCAAACCCCTGTTTTCCGGGCTGCAAACTGCAAAACATGGTGTTTTCACGCGCCGGTGCGACAATAGCAGGCTAAATGACAAGTTCCTTTTCCAATTTATCGCTGGCTGAACCGCTGGCGCGCGCCGTAGCCGAAATGGGTTACGAGTCCATGACGCCCATCCAGGCGCAGGCCATTCCGGTGGTGCTCACCGGGCAAGACGTGATGGGCGCAGCCCAGACGGGCACCGGCAAGACCGCAGCGTTTTCGCTGCCGCTGCTGCAACGTCTGCTCAAGCACGAGAGCAGCTCCACATCCCCCGCCCGCCACCCGGTGCGCGCCTTGGTGCTGTTGCCCACGCGGGAACTGGCCGACCAGGTCGCCCAGCAGATTGCGCTGTACGCCAAGTACACCAAGCTGCGCAGCACCGTGGTGTTTGGCGGCATGGACATGAAGCCCCAGACCATCGAGCTGAAAAAAGGTGTCGAGGTGCTGGTGGCCACGCCGGGCCGCCTGCTGGACCACATCGAGGCCAAGAACGCGGTGCTCAACCAGGTCGAGTATGTGGTGCTTGACGAGGCAGACCGCATGCTGGACATCGGCTTCCTGCCCGACCTGCAGCGCATCCTGAGTTACCTGCCCAAGCAGCGCACCACGCTGCTGTTCAGCGCCACGTTCTCGCCCGAGATCAAGCGTCTGGCCGGCAGCTACCTGCAAAACCCCATCACCATCGAAGTGGCCCGCCCGAACGAGACGGCCTCCACCGTGGAGCAACGTTTCTACAGCGCCAACGACGACGACAAGCGCCGCGCCATCCACCAGGTGCTCAAGACCCGCGGGCTCAAGCAGGCGTTCATTTTTGTGAACAGCAAGCTCGGCTGTGCGCGCCTGGCCCGCAGCCTGGAGCGCGAAGGCCTCAAGACTGCAGCCCTGCACGGCGACAAGAGCCAGGACGAGCGCCTGAAGGCCCTGGAAGCGTTCAAGAGCGGCGAAGTCGACCTGCTGGTGTGTACCGATGTGGCCGCGCGCGGCCTGGACATCAAGGACGTGCCGGCGGTGTTCAACTTCGACGTGCCGTTCAACGCCGAAGACTACGTGCACCGCATTGGCCGTACGGGCCGCGCGGGCGCGTCGGGCCTGGCCGTCACACTGGTGTCGGGCAGCGATGCCCGGCTGGTGGCTGACATCGAGAAGCTGATCAAGAAGAAGATCGACCTCGAAGCCATCGAATACGAGGAAGACCAGCCGAACATCCGCAATCAAGGCCGCATCAACGACGGCCGCCGTGCCTGGCGTGAAGCGGGCGAAACGGGCGATGGCCGCGACGCCATCGCACCAGCGCCGCGCCGCGAGCGCGACCACCGCGGTGGCCGTGAAGCCCGCGAGCCGCGCGAGCAGCACCGTGGCTTTCGCCCGGCCGTGGCTTCGCGCGACCCGTTCTTTGAAAAGCCCTATGAAGCCAGCGTGGCGCCGGATGCAGCGCCTGCCTGGGAAGCGGCCAAGACGGCTCCGCGCAGCAGCGTGTCGGCCAACATCAAGCCCAAGCGCAAGGTGGCCGCACTGTTCAAGGCCACCCAGCCCGAGGTTTCCACGCAGTAATTTGGGTCCAATCGGGCTCTAGGGCGCGGTGTGAATGGTTTTGATGCTATTTAAATAATAGCGTTTGTCGTTCGCATCACCCAGGGTGGCGCAAATGGCCTGCCATGCGGTGGGGCGCCATCGACCGCAACAGGGCGGCATCCATGTCGCCCAAGCCCACCACCTGCCCACCGCGCTGCTGCGCGAACTGCCGCGCAGCTGCCTGGGTGGCAAATGCCGGCAGGTTGCCGGCCCGCATCGGCCCCCGCGCCGACGAGCCCTGCACATACACCGCCAGCGCGGCATCGACCCACTGGCCGGAATCGGTGTCCGTCACGTAACGGGCGACGATGTCGCCGGCGCTGCGCCCACGCGTGTAGCGGGGCACATCCAGCAGGTATAGCCCCAGGCTCAGGGGCGAGTCGAAGAAATACGCATCTCCATCGGCAAATATCACCTGTGCTGCCCACGCGCGTGAGCGTGCAGGGAACATGCCGCACACGGGGCAGCGCGCATCGGGGGGAACGTCGCGTGCTGCATGCAGCGCCTGGCCGGATGCCGGGTTGAACGGGGTGGGCGGTGCCGCCACGCACACATCTTCGCCGGGTGCTGGCCATGCGCCCTCTGCGGCCGGTGCCGTGCTGACTGCCGCTGCGTGCAGATGGGGCCAGCGCCAGGCCACCAGGCCACCCGTGGCGGCAAGCAGGGCGGCCAGCGCGGCACGCCGCGTGGCGGTGCTGCCGTGGCGACGGCTTCGGGGGGGCGAATGCGGGGCAGGCAGCACAGCGAGCCTACATGCGCGTGTCGTTCAGCGCGCCGCCGCTCAGGTCCACCATGGCGGGCGTGATCTCGGCGAAGCGCATCACCTTGCCGCCGTACTCGCCCGCAAATGTCTTTGCATCGGCTTCCTGTGCAAAGCTGCCGATGGTGGGGCCCATGGAGCCGTGGCGCTTGCCGCCCACCACATACACGGCGGTCCTGGCGTCGATCCAGTGGCCGCGGGGCACGTTCCAGTCGGCCTGGCCCATGTCCTGCACGTACACGGCCTGCACGGCGCGCACCTGTTCGGCCGTGAGCAGCACGGCAAACAGCTCCACGGTGTCGCAAAAGAACGAAGGCTTGTCCTGCCCGGCGTAGCGCACCTGCGCCTTGGGGCCGGGGTAGTCGGCCAGCAGCATGCCGTCGAGTTCGCAGCTGGTGCTGCGCTCGATGTCCGCGGGTTGAAGCGACTGCCCGGTGCTGTCGGCCTGCGTGCAACCGGTGAGGCTGCCCAGCCCCGCCAGACCGGTGAGGGCGCCGAGCGTGGCAAGTGCGCCCCAGCCCAGCAGCTGGCGGCGGGTGGTGCAGGCGCACCGGCTTTGATAGGAAGAAGTGGTCATGGTTTGAATCTCCAGCTCGCCAGGCCCAGCGGCACCGCGATCCAGCCCAGCATCACCGCACCCATGAGCCATGGCTTGGCCAGGGCAGGGGGCACGATGCTGGTCAGGCCGTACAGGGTGCGCACGTCGTCGAGCGAGAACACGTTAAGGATGCGGAACACGTCCGCCGGGTTGAGCAGCAGCAGGTAGGCCATGGCCTCGCCGCCCACACTGCCACCCGTGGCCACCAGGGCGCCCAGCAGCAGCAGGTCAAACACCAGCACAAAAAAGAACCACGCGGCTATCGCGAGGCCCGAGGCGCGGGTGCGCTCGTGCGTGAGCACCGACAGCAGCACGGCCATGCTCAAAAAGGCCAGGCCCAGCAGCACCGAGCTGACCATGAACCCGCCGTAGTGGAACAGCGCACCCCCGCTGAACTGACGCGCCAGCAGCACGGCCACCAGCCCGAACCCGGCGAGCGTGGACAGCGTGAGTGCCGCCGCCAGTCCCAGGTATTTGCCCAGCAGCAGCTCCAGCCGCGTGATGGGCAATGACAGCAGCAGATCGAGCGAGCCGCGCTCGCGCTCGCCCACGATGGCGTCAAAGCCCAGCAGCAGCGCGATCAGCGGGATCAGGTAGATGACGAGGCTGACCAGGCTGGCGATGGTGAACTCGATGGAGCGAAAGCCCACCGTGCCCTGCTGTGCGCCGCCAAAGTAGGCGATGGCCAGCGAGAACACGGTGAACACCAGCGCCACGGCCAGCACCCAGCGGTTGCGCATGCGGTCGCGGAACTCTTTGCCCGCGATGGTGAGGATTTGGGAGATTTCCATGGCTAGCCTTGGCGGAGATCGAAGTACACGTCTTCGAGTGAGGGTTCCTGGATGTTCACGTCCAGCAGACGTGCGCCCAGCGGCGCCAGCGCGCCCAGCACGGCCATCTTGGTGTTGCGCGGGCAGCTGATGCGCAGCCCGCCAGCCTGCGCTGCGCAGGTGACGCCAGCCACGGGCGCAAGAGCCTGCTCCGCTGCAGGCACATCGGCTTCGTCCAGGCGCAGCGCAATGGTCAGCGGCATGTGGGCCTGGTCGCGCAGCGCCTGCACGCTGCCCAGCGCCTGCAGCTTGCCGGAGGCCAGGATGGCCAGGCGGTCCACGCGCTCCTGCAGCTCGGCCAGGATGTGCGAGGTGATGACCACGGTCACGCCACCCGCCTGCAGCCCGCGCAGCGTGGCGTAGAAGTCGCGGATGGCCTGCGGGTCCAGGCCATTGGTGGGCTCGTCGAGCAGCAGCACCTGCGGGCTGCCCAGCAGCGCCTGCGCAAACCCCAGGCGCTGGCGCATGCCCTTGGAGTAGTCGCGCACGGCGCGGTTGCCGGCATGGGCCAGGCCGACGCGGTCCATCAGCTCAGGGCATTGGGCCAGCGGCGCGCCTTTGAGCTTTGCAAAAAAGCGCAGGGTTTCCAGCCCGCTGAGGTTGTCGTACAGCACCACGTTCTCGGGCAGGTAGCCCAGGTGGCGGCGGGCGGCGCGAAAGTCGCGGCCCTGCACGGTGGCGCCGCCCACCCGGATCTCGCCCGAGGTGGCGGGCGTGAGGCCCAGGATCATCTTGAACAGCGTGCTCTTGCCCGCGCCGTTGTGGCCGATGAGGCCGAAGATCTCGCCGCGCGCAATGCGCAGGTCGATGCCGTCCACGGCGTGCAGTGCGCCGTAGTGCTTGTGCGCGCCCCGCACCTCGATGGCGGGGGGTGCGCTCAGGTCAATGGGGGGAGGGTTGCGTGTCACGCTGAAAATTCCGTTGGGGTTGGTTCGGTTGCATGCGGGGCTTTGGGTCCACCACGGTGGGCACGCGCAGCACGGGAAACTGCTGGCCTACCAGGCGCAGTGCCTGTACGGCGGGGCTGGCCAGCAGCAGCTTGATGGTGGGGTGGCGCCAGGTCAGGCGGTCCACCATGTCGTTGGCCTCGTAGGGCACGTCGCCCACACCGTTGCCATCGCGGTCCCAGCCCAGGTAGTTGCTCCAGTGGTTGCCGCCGCCGGTGCCCCAGCGCTCGTCGCGGGCGCCCACATAGCGCACCTGCTCACGGTTGCCGATGAAGTCGTTGCCTTCGACCTTGTTGTTCTTGGAGCCGGCCGACAGGTGCACACCCACCGTGTTGCGCGTGACCAGATTGCCGCGCAGGGTGATGTACTCCACGTCGTAGATGAAGAAGCCCCGGGCGTTCTCGGCCACCACGTTGTTCTCGATCACCGAGTCCTGCAGGGTGCGCAGCATGATGCCGTGGTCGCTGTTGCCCCAGGCGCGGTTGTTGCGCACCACCTGGTCGCGCACCTCCATCAGCGCGAGGCCCCCCCGGTTGGTGTAGGTGTCGTTGTCCTCCCACAGGTTGTAGTAGGAGTTCATGTAGTGCGTGCCGTAGCGGCTGTGGTGCAGCCGGTTGCCCCGGAACACCGCGTGGTGCGACACGTCCACATACAGCGCGTCTCGCACAAAGCTGATGTGGTTGCCCTCGATGCGCGCGCCCGTGGTGTTGTACAGCTGCACGCCATTGCCGCGTTGGGATGAGTTCACATCGCGCAGGCCGGTAATGGTGTTGTGCAGCACCTGCACATCGTTGGCCTTCTCGATCCACAGGCCGAACAGGTTGTAGGTGAGGTCGTTGTTCCGCACCACGGCGCGGTGCGCGCCGGGGTAGACGTAGATGCCTGCGTTCTGGTCCTTGAGGCTGGTGCCCGAGTCGCGCACGATCAGGCCTTCGATCAGCACGTCGGGCGCGGTGACGCGGATGGTGTCGCCCTGCTGCCCGCCGCTGAGGGTGGGGCGGTCAATGCCGCGCAGGGTGAGCGGCTTGTCTATGCGCAGGTTCACGCGGTAGAAGCCCGGCTGTACCTCCACCGTGTCGCCGGGCGCCGCAGCCGTGATGGCGGCCTGCACGTCCTGCCCCGGGCGCACCTGCACGGTGGCAGCCGCCGCAGGAAGCGCGGCGCACAGTGCCAGGGCCGTGGCCACCGCAGCGAGTGCAAGGGGGGACTTCATCACGCCAGCCCCACCACGGCCTTGATGGCCAGAAAGAGTGCTGCACCGATCAGCAGGTTCTTGAAGCCCACGTAGCTCAGCATGTCCATCACGCCCGCCCGGCGGTACTGGTCGCGCCACCACGGGCCGTCCTTCACATAGCGCTTGCCCGACAGGCGGATCAGCACTTCGTACACGCTCCAGCCAAACCACCAGCCGATGATGGCGCCCGACGACAACGTGCCCAGGGCGGTCATCACCCAGGCCACGCTGGCGGCCAGGGCCAGCGAGAAGCCCGCGATCTGCAGCGCACGGCGGGAGGCCCAGCCTTCGCGGCTCCAGGGCCACAGGTGGTCCACCAGCTCCAGCCCCATCCAGCGCAGTCCTTGGCTTCCAGCCTTGTAGGCGGGGTGTGCAGGCGCCGTAGGCCAGCGTGGGTCAGGCCCCTTCGTGGCCTTGGCCGAGATCTGGTCCGCCACCGTGGCGGGGTGGATCGGGATGAAATAGCCGTTGGCGCCGATGGGCGTGATTTCCAGGCCATCCTTTTCGCGGCGCTTGCGCTCCTTGGCCAGGGGCGGGCAGCCTTTGGTGTCGGTGTAGAGAATCATGCAATCCAGGCAGTGCAGGCATTCGCGGTGGTCGATGCGGCCGTCGGCGTCAATCGCCTGGGCGCCGCAGCCCACGGCGCAGGCCTTGCAGCTGTTGCAGTCCTGCTTGCGCTTCAAACCAAACCAGCGGAACGTGCTGGGCATGGCCAGCGAGGCGCCCAGTGGGCAGATGTATTTGCAATAGGGCCGCTCGATGAAGATCGACACGCCCAGTATGACCGCCACAAACAGGCTGTAGGGCCAGGCGCGGTTCAGCACACCGACCAGGAAGGTGGTCTTGAACGGCTCCACCTCGGCCAGCTTTTCGGCCAGGCCCATGGAGAACATCGACACCACCAGCAGCCCGAAGAACACGGCGTATTTCACCCACTTGAGCCGGTCGTGCCACTTTTGCGGCAGCTGGGTCTGAAAACGCTTGAAGCCTACCGCGCGCGCGATCTTGTAGATGCCCTCCTGCAGCGAGCCGAACGGGCACATCCAGCCGCAAAACAGCCCGCGCCCGAACAGGAACACGGTGACGATGATGAAGATCCAGAACAGGAAGATGAACGGGTCGGACAGGAACAGCGACCAGGTCCACTGGAACAGCAGCGAATGGAACCAGGTCAGCACCTGCGTGATGGAGGGCTGCGCCATGGCGCCAAAACCGATCCAGCCAATGCTGAGGGCCCAGAAGCTGTACTTGAAGGCGTTGACGGGCCACTTGTTCTTGTGGGTGGACAGGCGGGTGAGCTTCTCGCGCAGGGCGTACACCACGGTGACGGCGATCAGCAGCGCGGCGAACAGTGCAATCTCCAGCGCACGCGACTTCCACACGCGCACCCAGGGAGCGTCGGGCTCGTTGATGCTGGGGCGCCCGCCTTGCAGCATGGCGGCGGGCAGCCAGTAGGGCGTGTCAAAGCTGGTGAAGCTGCGTGTGCCCGTGGCCCGGTCCACGCGGTTGCCCAGAAAGCTCAGCTTCCAGGGGTAGGCGGCCGAGAACGCACTCGAGCGGATGATGAAGATGACCGACTCGTTGTAGCTGGGGGCGCCTGCGGCCTCGATGCCGTACAGGTTGAGCGCGTCCAGGTCGCGGAAGGTGAATGAATCTGCGCCCTGGCGCACCTGCACGCGGTCGTAGATGCCGCCGCGCACAAAGCCCGAGCCCTTGAACGATTCCTTGCCACCGGTGCGGACGATGAAGAAGGCGTGTTCGCCCTCCTTGAGCTGCAGGCGCAGGTTGTTCCAGCCGTTCTCGCCCAGCAGGCTTTTGCCAATGTCGGGGTGGTTCAGGTCGCCAAACCACAGCTCGATGAAGGGCTCGGGGCCCTTGTCCAGCCCCACCTGTTCGGGCTGCACGCGCAGGCGTTGCACCACGCCTTGCTGCACCAGTTCGGCCCAGGTGAGGCGCTTGCCGGTCTCGGCATAGCGGGCCGGTTCACGCACTGTGGGTGCCAGGATGCCCACCTGCCGCGCCACGGCCGAGCCTGAGGCCATCATGACCTGGTTCTGCGCGATGACGGTGACCGTGGCGCCCGAGATGGCGTCCAGGCCCAGCACGTTTTCATCAGGGCGCGACTGGCCCACCTCGATCTTGTCGGCCACCGACTTGCCCAGGTACTGGGCGTTGAATTTCAGCAGCGCGGATTCCGGGATGCCCAGCAGCAGGATGGGCTCGGAATGCTTGAGCACCTTCACGCCCACAAAGCGGCCCTGTGTGTCCATGCCAATGAGCGTGACCACGGGCTTGCCGGAGTAGGCAGGGGTGTCGGTGATGTCGGTGGAGAGCATCACGTAGCCCAGCAGCTTCTTTTGCGCGCTGTTGTTGTCGTACGCCTCTACGTAGGGCGGCTGGCCCTTGCGTTCAGAGAAATGACTGGCACCGGGAAACACGACCTTGCACGGCACCAGCGCGCACATGTCGCGCGCGGTAGGCAGGTCCGCAGGCAGCTCAGCCTCGTAGGCGCCTGCCGCAGCCTGCGCGCGCGGCGCCAGCCAAAGGGCTGCCAGCAAGACCAGAAGAAGCGTGGCGAACTGCCGACGGAGGGACATCATGGGACTATCTTTTTGATAGCTGCTAGCGCTTATTCATCAAGCGCTAGCGGCCAATTTCATTCAAATATCTATCTGCTCGGCATTTGCGGAGGGGTCATTGCTGACCGGTGCGCAGGGCTTCGACCAGCTCAGCCTGAACGGGTGGGGGAGGTCAAACATTCCACCTCCACGAGGAGCGCGGCCTGCGCAACTGGCGCGGCCCCAGCGAGGGCAGCCGAGCAAGGGCCGCCCCGCAGCGAGGGCTGCGTCCCCCTTCCCGAATGGCGTAGCCACTCGAGAGAAGGGGTGAAGGCGCGCAGCGCCTCAGGGGGATGCTCCGAATCAAGCTTCCACGATCATGCGGGTGCGCATTTCCAGATGCAGCGCATGGCAGAAGTGCGTGCAATAGCACCAGAACACACCGGGCTTGTCGGCGATGAAGGTGACCGACTTCGTCTCCAGCGGGTTCACGATGAAGTTCACGTTGTAGTTCGGGATCGCAAAGCCGTGCGTCAGGTCTTCGATCTTGTCCAGGTTGGTCAGGATCAGCGTGACCTCGTCCCCCTTCTTGAGCTTGAACTCGCGCAGGCTGAAAGCGGGCGCCTGCGACGTGATCTTGACGGTGACCTTCTTGCCATTGCGGAACACGCCCGATTCCTTGGGGTCCTTGATGGCCAGGGGCGATTCGTCCAGGCTGTAGACCTGCTTGGGGCGGACCAGGTCGCGCTTGAAGATGATGAAGTCATGGGGCTCGCCACGCACGGGGTGGTCGGCCAGCAGCACCATCTTCTCGCCCGAGATGTCGATGAGCTGTTCGTTCTCGGGGTGCAGCGGGCCCACGGGCAGGAAGCGGTCCTTGGAGAACTTGCAACCCACGGCCAGGTACTTGCCGTCGGCGGCGCGGGTTTCAGACTGCGATGCGTTCAAGTGCCCCGGCTGGTACTGCACGTCGATGCGGTCCACCACGTACTTGGCGGTCTTGTCGCCTGCGTGGAACTTGATGGCGGCTTCCACGTTCCACTTCACGACCTGGCTGTCCAGGAACAGGGTGGTGTAGGCGTTGCCACGGCCGTCAAACGCGGTGTGCAGCGGGCCCAGGCCCAGTTCCACTTCGGCCACGATCGCGGAGTCCAGCTTTTCCAGCTTGCCGTCAAACCAGTCGAGCACCTTGGCCAGCTCGATCACCGTGCCGGTGGGCGAGAGCTTGCCGGCGCAGATGAAGTACTTGCCGTCGGGGCTGGCATTCACGCCGTGCGGGTTCTTGGGCACCGACACGTAGGCCGTGAGGGCGGTCTTGGGGTCCTTGTTGGCTTCGAGCGTGCCGTCCACCACCGGCACCTTGCTGCTACCCACGGTCTTGAACTTGCCAGCCTTCACAGCCGCCTCGATGCGGGCGATGTTGAAGAACAGGCAGGCGTCGCGCTCGGCGGACATCATGTCCTCGTACTTCGCGCCCATCTCGGTGTTGTACTGGTTGGTGGCGGCCAGCTTGCCGTCGTACGACGTGGCCGTGAGGTCGCAGTTGCCGTCAATCAGCACTTGCCAGCGCACTTCCATCGACTCGGCGTCCACGCAGGTGAACATGGAGCGGTACTTGGTGCTGTCTTCGGTGCCCGTGTTGGGCAGGGGGATCGAGAACTCGGCGCCGCAAAAAACGCGGGTGGTGTAGTTGATGGCCGGATCGACCGGGTCGGCCTTGTCCGGGAAGATGCCGTGAAAGCCCTGCACATTGGGCAGCTTGGTGATCTTGTCGCACACGAAGTAGTCGAGGCGGATGCGTGCGATGCGGCTGTTGATCTTGTCGTTGATCCAGGCGTAGCGGCCGTCGTAGTTGCCGTCCTTGTACGAGGCATGGGTGTGGTGGGTGTCGGCTACCGTGTACTCCAGGCTGCCATCGGCCTTGGTGCCCATGATGGCCTTGGACTCATTCGTGATGCCCCAGCCCACGAGTGCGTCGGGCACAAAGCAGGGGATGCGGGTGATTTCGCGGCCCGACGGCAGGCCCAGCACGCGCATGTCGCCGGTGTGGCCACCGCTCCACAGGCCGTAATACGTATCGAGCTCGCCCGGCTTGAGGTGGGTGGCCGCGCTGGTGCTGGCGTGGGCCGATGCGGGCGCGGCAGGGGCGGGGGCCGCAGGGGCTGCTGCCGTGCCGGCCTTTTCGGTGCAGGCGGCGACGCCGGCCGTCAGGCCGACCAGCGCGGCCGTGTTGATGAAGCTGCGTCGGGCCAGGCCAACGGTGGCAAGTTGCAGGTCTTTGTTGTTGCTCATGGTTTACCTCTCTAGGATGGGCTCAGGAAAAAACAGGGGGCGCACGCGCCGGAGGGCGGTGCAGGGTGAAAGGGGGAGGTGGGGCGCCCGGCAAGGGGGCCGTCGTCAGGGAGGCAGCGCAGGCGCTGGCCACCGTGCAGTCGGCGGGTGGGGGCGCCATGCAGCAGGGCAGGCAAAGCGGGCAATCGGGGCCTGGCATGTCGGCACCGGCAGTGCCGTCCATGGCGTGAACCACCAGCATCGCAGCGCCAGCGCCCGAGCACGCCAGCTCCACGGTGCGGGCCTGGGCAAGGGGTGACGCCACGAATGACCACAAGGCGATGAGCAACCAGGCGAGCATCCGCAGACTCGGAGTTGGGAGGGATTGCCTGGCGCTTTGCATGGGGTGGATAATAGATTCACGTTATATGAATCTATTTGATCTGGATCATGTCCAGGCGGTGCCGGCCCCTGCCCAACGGGCCGGCTTGCTCCTACAGTGAAGACCTCTGAACTGCGGCACTTTCAGCCTGTGGGCAGCGCGCGCAGCAGATGCTGCGCGGCGGCCACCGGTGCGCGATGGCGCAGCTTCCCCTCCCCTCAACCATGGAATGACTGACAAGGATGTTTGCCATGAAAAAAACCACGATGACCCTTGCTGCCCTTGCCCTGGCTGCGCTGCTGGCAGCCTGCGGCGACAAGCGGCCTGAGCCCGCGCCTGCAGCAGCGCCTGCACCCGCTGCCGCGCCTGCGCCGGCGCCTTCAGCGGCCCCGGCTGCAGTGGCAGAAAACGAGCTGGGCAAAAGCATCTTCGGCAAGACCTGCGCCATGTGCCATGCCGCGGGTGTGGCCGGCGCGCCCAGGCCTGGGGACAAGGCCGACTGGCAGCCTCGCATTGCGCAGGGCAACGACACGCTCTACAAGCACGCCATCGAGGGCTTCACCGGAGCCAAGGGCATGATGCCCGCCAAAGGCGGCGCCACGAGCCTGACCGATGCCGAGGTCAAGGCGGCGGTGGATTACATGGTTGCCAAGTCGATGTAACGGAGCGCGCCATGTCGCTGTCTTTTGAGGGCCCCGCAAGGCCGGGCCGAATGCGCCGCAGCGTGGTGATGGCGCTGCCGCTGCTGGGGTGTGGTCTGCTGGGCGGCGGCCTGCCGGGCAGCGGGGCCGCACGGGCTGCGCAGCCCGATACATCGCTGCGTGACAGCCGACCGCTGATGGGCACGCGCGTGGACATCGCCGCGCAGGGCCCGGATGCCGCCTTGCTGCGCCACGCGATCGATCAGGCCTATGCCGAAATGCAGCGGCTGGAGGCACTGATGAGCCGGTATCGGCCCGGCAGTGCTGTCAGCCGCATCAGCCTGGCGGCCGGCGTGGTTCCGGTCGCGGTGCCGCCCGAAGTGATGGCGGTGCTGCAGACCGCCCAGCGCGTTTCGGCCGCGAGCCGGGGCGCGTTCGATGTGACGGTCGGCGCCCTGAAATCCTGGCACTTTGGCCCCGGCGCCTATGTGGTGCCCACAGATCGCGACATTGCGCAGCAGCTTGCGCTGGTGGGAGCGCAGGGCCTGGTGCTCGATGCGGGTGCCGGTACGGCCTTTCTGGCGCGGCGCGGCATGGCGCTGGATCTGGGCGGAATTGCCAAGCTGCCCATCCTGGAGGCGGGACTGGGCGTGATGCGGGCCCTGGGCATTGACAACGCCATGGTCAACGGTGGTGGCGACGTGCTCGCTCAAGGGCTGTGGCATGGCCGCCCCTGGCGGGTGGGCCTGCGCGACCCGCGCGCGCCCGAGCGCCTGCTGGGCGTGGTGGCGGTAGAGGGGGGCGGCGTGGTGGCGTCCTCGGGCGATTACGAGCGCTACTTCCTTAGCCACGGACAGCGCATGCACCATGTGCTGAACCCCCGCACGGGGCGCCCCTCGGCGGGCGTGCACGGCGTGAGCCTGGTGGCGGGCAGCGTGGCGGCCGTCAACGGCCTGGGCGCGGCATTGATGGTCCAGGGCCAGGCTGCTGGCGTGGCCCTGGCGCGCAAGTCGCCCGGTGTGGGTGTGCTGATGGCAGGTGCCGACGGGAGCGTGTGGGCATCGCCCGCCATGGCGGCGCGGCTGGAGCCCGCTGTCTCCTGAGCCGATCTTTCAGCCCGGCTTCTGGGCCTGTTCGCAATGCACTTGAAGCAGTTCGCGGTCGGCCAGGGTGGCGCCAAAGCGCACGGCGCTCAGGCAGCCACCCCACACACAGCCGGTGTCCAGGCCGATGACATCGCTGCGGTTGAGCCACCCCAGGGTGGACCAATGCCCGAACGCCACCACCGTACCGGCCGTGCGGCGCCCGGGTGCGTCAAACCATGGCACCAGCCCCGGCGGTGCTGCGCTGGCGGCTTCGGAGCTTTCAAAGTCCATCACGCCCGCTGGTGTGCAAAAGCGCAAGCGCGTCAGCGCATTCACGATGACGCGCAGGCGATCGGCTCCGTCCAGACCGTCGCGCCAGTGGTCGGGTGTGTTGCCATACATGGCATGCAGGAACCCAGGGAGCGCGTCGCTGCGCAACACGGCGTGCACTTCGTCGGCACGCGCCAGCACGTCGCTGGTGGACCAGGCCGGCAGCACGCCCGCATGCACCATCAGCAACTGCTGACCGGCATGGTCGTGCACCCGCGTCAGTGGCTGGTCCTGCAGCCAGGCAAGCAATGCGCGGGCATCCGGCGCATCCAGTACCGCGCCGAGCGTGTCGCGCCGGGACGGTGCCCGGGCGCCGTGGGCGGCGGCCAGGAGGTGCAGGTCGTGGTTGCCCAGCAGGCAACGGATGGCGTCCCCCGCGGCCATGCACCGCCGCAGTACCGCCGCAGAATCCGGCCCGCGGTTGACGAGGTCACCCAGGAGATAAACCGTATCGCGGCTGGCAGAAAATCCGATGGTGTCGAGCAGCCGCGCCAGTGCGCTGTCGCAGCCTTGAACGTCGCCAATACAGTAAAGAGCCATGGTTTCCTTGTATTCGGTCGGGATCACGGCCCGAATTACCGTGCCGCGCTTGGGCATAACGCATTTTGCAGTCGGCCCGCAGCGTGGATCTCCGGGTAGAGCACGAGCGCAGGATGTGATTTTGAAGAAGCCCGGCCTTTGGTGAGCGCCCAATGCACCATTATTGTGCGTAAGCACAAGCCGCGAGAGCGCCGTGATGGCTCTCGCATATGGACCGGGTCACGCCAGACGCCGAACGAAACCGGGCCCCATATTCAGCTTGACTGGAACGTGCGGTTTTCAGGCCGGATTCCGCGCTGCACGGTGTTTGCCGGGCAGGACGGCTTCAACCCATGCTGAAAATGCAAGCCGTTATGCACGTTGTGCGGATTATCCCTATAATCGATGCATCCCAACCCACCTTGAAATATCGACACCATGACCAGCTATAAAGAACTCCTGAAACAGCGTGAAGCCCTTGAGCAGCAAATCAGCGAAGCGCGCCGCAGGGAACTGTCGGACGCCGTTTCGCAGGTGCGTTCTTTGGTCGCGGAATTCGGGTTGACGGCGCAGGACGTGTTTCCTGCAGGTCGCGGTGCAGCCAAAGCCCCCCGCAGCTCGACGGCTGGCACCAAGGTGGCGCCCAAATACCGCAATCCCGCCACTGGCGAGACATGGACAGGTCGCGGCAAGGCTCCCCGGTGGATTCAAAACGAAAGCCGTGAGAAGTTCGCGATCTGACCTTCCCCGCAGCGATGAAAGAAAGCCCGCACACCGCGGGCTTTTTTGCGTCTGGAGAATCTCGCCCGATCCGCCTGCACACGTTTCGCCGGGTTCGCGCAGAGCGTTCCAGGGCGATTTTTGCAGCCCACAGCCTCACTATTGGCAAAAAAAGCAACGCACTGCACTGCCCGGAACCGTTCCGGCGCAGACCGCTGGGCGTTATGCAGAGGTTCCCTGTATGTGGTGGTGAGGGTGCATTGGAGGAGTATGGCCCGGCCACATCGTCAAGGCGCCCGCGTGCCCGGCAATATCGAACACGGCGCTTCCGATCGCAACATTTCCTGCCGCCTGCAACTTCATCTGCAAATTTGCGGCGTAATCGGGATTGATTGTGTACGCCTGGATCAAAAGTTTCATGACATAAATGCTTGGTAGGTCACAGGCGGTCGTTCACTTCAGGTTTCCGCGGGTGCCGAGGCCATGCTGCGAAGCACCTGTGCCGTGAATTCGTCGGCCGGAAAAAACGATTCCACCGCCAGCTCCTGCAGTGTCACGTCCACCGGTGTGCCGAATATGGTGGTGGTGCTGATCAGTGAAAGCTGGCCCTGCGGCGTTTGAATGCAAAACGGCATGACCACGCCGAGCAATTCACCCGGCATGGGCGTTTGTGCAGTATCCGGGGGCGCCGGGTATTGCATCAGCTCGGCGTGCAATTGCACCAGCAGCGGGTCTGCCGTGGCCTGAATCTGCTGGTGCAGCCGCGCGAACAGGTGTGCGCGCCACTGCGCCAGATTCACGATGCGCGGCGCAAGCCCCTGCGGGTGCAGGCTGAGCCTAAAGACGTTGACGGGTTCGGCCAGTTGCTCGGCGCACACCATGCCGGAGAGCAAGGCTTGCGCAGCGCGGTTGGACGCCACCATGTTCCAGTGGCGGTCCAGCGCGATGGCGGGGCAGGGCTCGTGCCCCTTGAGCACCAGTTCCACCGCCGCGCGGGCGGCTGCCATGGCCGGATCGTCCAGCCTGCGCTCCCGGTACATCGGGGCATACCCGGCTGCAGTCAGCAGCGCGTTACGCTCGCGCAGCGGAACATCGAGCCGATCGCACAGGCGCAGCACCATGTCGCGGCTGGGGTTGGTCCGCCCGGTTTCCAGAAAACTGACATGCCTTGTCGATACGTCCGCCGCAGCGGCCAGTGCCAGCTGGCTCAGGTGACGGTGCTGCCGCCAGGCGCGCAGGCGGGCGCCGAAGGGCTCGGGTGTGGTGGGCAGTGCACTGTGCAGGCTGGGGGGCCGCGCCCTGCGCGAAGCTCCCTGGGCGTCAATCGGGGCATTCATGGTTCGCATCGGGGGCGCTCCTCGGTGGTGTGGGGTTCTCGCGGTGCTGCGCTGCGGGGCCGTGCGGGCCGCCTGTGCGCAGCATGCGCGTGGCAGGTGGAGCCGTTACAACGGCAGGGAGCGCAAGTTTGCCAGCGCTCCCTGCACGCCGGCCATTACCTCCCGGGTCATCGACTCGATGCCGTGCGGTTGCAAACATCAAGGCCTGTTCAACCAAGGAGCCTGCCATGTTGCGCGACATTTTTTCTCCCCGTTTTCTGCGTGCCGTTCTCTGGTTCGATGCCAGCACCGGTTATGGCCTGGGCGCCCTGCACCTGGCGGCGCCGGCGCTGCTGTCGCATGGGCTGGGCCTGCCCGCCGCGCTGCTGCAGGTGTCGGGCGTGATGCTGCTGGGCTTTGCGCTGCTGGCCACGGCCCTTGCCCGGGCAGATCGGATACCGCGTGGCTGGCTAGCCGTGCTGGTGTGGGGCAACGCCTGCTGGGCACTGGCCAGCCTGGGATTGCTGCTGGGCACGGCGCTGGAACCACCGTTTTGGGGGCAGGCCTACCTGCTGATGCATGGGGTGTCGGTAGCCGCTCTGGCTGCGGTGCAGTGGGGCGGCTTGCGGCGTCTTCCCGCTGCCCCGGCCATGGCATGACACGGATCAGCGTTCCAAGATGCTATATAAATCATAGCTATAAAAGCTTTTGATTCAAGCCCTGAAGGCCAAAAAAGCCTGAAATTTGTTTGCAAAAGCCCTGTGGCGCATGCCTGCACGCGCCGCTTTCCCGTCGCACCGTTGTGCGACCCGGCGGGGCTTGGCCACCGCGGGCGTCGCCCGGGTCGCAAGCAATGCCCGCTGCTGCGCGGCATGGCCGCCTACGGGCCGCATATCCCCACGATGGCACGGACACGGCAGGCTGCCAGAATAGGCTTTGTCCTCTCAGAAAGGAGTGCGCCCCATGGCCCCAACGTCCAAGCCGCCCGTTCGTACATCCCGTCCCGCTGCACCTGCCCGCCATGCGTTCGCCCATACGCTCAAGAGCTTCAGGACGGCGTCCGGCCCCGGGGGCAAGTTGTACTCGCTGCCTGCGCTGGCAGCCCAGTTCCCGCGCATCGACCGCCTGCCGGTGTCGATCCGCATCGTGCTTGAATCGGTGCTGCGCAACTGCGACGGCCGCAAGGTCACGCCCGAGCATGTGGCGCAGCTGGCCAACTGGCAGCCCGTGGCCGAGCGCAAGGACGAAATCCCGTTTGTCGTCTCCCGCGTGGTGCTGCAGGACTTCACCGGCGTGCCGCTGCTGGCCGACCTGGCCGCCATGCGCAGCGTGGCCGCACGGCTGGGCAAGAACCCCAAGCAGATCGAGCCGCTGGTACCGGTCGATCTGGTGGTGGACCACTCCATCATGGTCGACCACTACGGCAAGAAGAATTCGCTCGACCTCAACATGAAGCTCGAATTCCAGCGCAACCGCGAGCGCTACGAGTTCATGAAGTGGGGCATGCAGGCGTTTGACACCTTTGGCGTGGTGCCCCCGGGCTTTGGCATCGTGCACCAGGTCAACCTGGAATACCTGGCCCGCGGTGTGCACCGGCGCGCGGACAACGTGGTCTACCCCGACACCCTGGTCGGCACCGACAGCCACACCACCATGATCAACGGCATTGGTGTGGTGGGCTGGGGTGTGGGCGGCATCGAGGCCGAGGCCGCCATGCTGGGCCAGCCGGTGTATCTGCTCACGCCCGATGTGGTGGGCTTTGAGCTGACCGGCCAGCTGCGCGAAGGCGTTACCGCCACCGACCTGGTGCTCACCGTCACGGAGGTGCTGCGCCAGCACAAGGTGGTGGGCAAGTTCGTGGAGTTCTTTGGGGAAGGCACGCGCACGCTCTCGCTGCCCGACCGCGCCACCATCGGCAACATGGCACCTGAATACGGCGCCACCATGGGGTTCTTTCCGGTCGATGAGAAGACCATCGACTACTTCCGGGGCACCGGCCGCACCGAGGCCGAGATCGAGGCCTTCGAGGCCTATTTCAGGGCACAGGGGCTGTTTGGTGTGCCGCTGGCAGGGCAGATCGATTACTCGCAGGTGGTGCGCCTGAACCTGGGCGATGTGACGCCCAGCCTGGCAGGCCCCAAGCGCCCGCAGGACCGGATCGAGCTGGGCCAGGTCAGCAGCCAGTTTGCCGACCTGTTCAGCAAGCCCAATGCGAAAAACGGTTTCAACCGCCCCGCCGAGCTGCTGCACACGCGCCACCAGGTGCGCGGAGGCGGTGGCAACACGCCGCCTGACGTGACCGGCAAGCCGGCAGATTCGGGCAAGGGCGACATCAGCGTGGGCAACGGCGACGTGCTGATCGCTGCCATCACGAGTTGCACCAATACCTCCAACCCCAGTGTGGTGCTGGCCGCCGGCCTGCTGGCCAAGAAGGCGGTGGAGGCGGGCCTCACGGTGCAGCCGCACATCAAGACATCGCTGGCGCCGGGCTCGCGCATCGTCACCGATTACCTCACGCAGACCGGGCTGCTGCCGTACCTGGAAAAGCTGGGCTTTGCGGTGGCGGGCTACGGCTGCACCACCTGTATCGGGAACGCAGGCGACCTCACGGCCGAGCTCAACGAGGCCATCACCAGCAACGACCTGGTGTGTGCGGCCGTGCTCTCGGGCAACCGCAATTTCGAGGCGCGCATCCACCCCAACCTCAAGGCCAACTTCCTGGCCAGCCCGCCGCTGGTGGTGGCCTACGCGATTGCCGGCACGGTGCTCAAGGACCTGATGACCGAACCTGTGGGCAAAGGCCGCGGCGGGCGCGACATCTACCTGGGCGACATCTGGCCTACCAGCGACGAGGTGCACGCGCTGATGCGGTTTGCAATGAACGGCGCCGCCTACCGCGACAACTACGCCCGCGTGGGCACCGAGCCCGGCAAGCTCTGGGGCGCGATCCGCGGCGTGAGTGGCACCACTTACACCTGGCCCGCCAGCACCTACATCGCCGAGCCGCCGTTCTTTGCCGACTTTGCACTGAACCCGCCAGCCTCCGGTGGCGAGACGGCGGTGCGCGGCGCGCGCATCATGGCGCTCTTCGGCGACTCGATCACCACCGACCACATCTCGCCGGCCGGCTCCATCAAGGAAAGCTCGCCCGCGGGCCAGTGGCTGCGCGCCAACGGCGTGATGAAAGAGGATTTCAACAGCTACGGGGCGCGCCGCGGCAATCACGACGTGATGGTGCGCGGCACGTTTGCCAACGTGCGCATCAAGAACCTGATGCTGCCGCCCACGGCCGACGGGTCGCGTGAAGAAGGCGGGCTGACCATCTTCCAGGGCCAGGGCCCGCAGCACGGCAAGACGGTGCCCATCTTCGACGCTGCCATGGCCTATATGGCGCAGGGCACGCCCACGGTGATCCTGGCGGGCGACGAATACGGCACAGGCTCCAGCCGCGACTGGGCGGCCAAGGGCACGCAACTGCTGGGTATCAAGGCCGTGGTGGCGCGCAGCTTCGAGCGCATCCACCGCTCCAACCTGGTCGGTATGGGTGTGCTGCCCCTGCAGTTCAAGGGCGACGATTCGTGGCAGTCGCTGGGGCTCACGGGGGTCGAGTCGCTGGATGTCATCCCCGATCCGGCCCTCACGCCGCAAAGCGACGCCATGCTTGTCATCCACCAGGCCGACGGCACCCGCCGCGAAGTGCCCGTGACCCTGCGCATCGACACCCCCATCGAGGCCGACTACTACCGCGCCGGCGGCATCCTGCCGTATGTGCTGCGGCAGCTGTTGCAGAGCTGACACAGGCGGCGCGGGGCTGAGAGCAGGCTGTGGATGCCTCGTTGCCAAGCGCGGCACGCTGCAGCTTGATGCAAACAAGCCGCTGCGGCACGGCGCCCGCAGTTCTGGGTAGAAACCTCCAGATTGCCCGGGCAAGCCGTGCAAGAAGATTCCGCTAGATACACTTGTAACGCGCGTCTGCCATTTGCGGGCGGCCTCTATTCCATGCCCACCGTCCAGAGCCTGTTCTGTGTCACCGCTGCCAAGCCTTGGGCCAGTGCGCGTGAGATGGACACGGCCGCGTGGCACGGGCGCCGCGCCCGAGACGCTCTGCTTGCGGCCCTCGATCCCTGGCATGTGACGGGGCTGTGCGTCGCTGTGCTGCACAACGCCTGCACGGCTGCCCGCGGGAGGGCGTGCAACACATGAGCAACGCCACCGTTCTCTGGGTGGATGGCGACGCGGCGCACGCAGCGCAGGCACGTCAGCTCATCGGTGAGCAGTATCCCCACTGGCGCGTTGTCCACTCGGTCACACCGGAGGCGGGCTCGGCCGCATTTGCGTCGCACACCTGGGATGCCGTGGTGCTCTGCCTCGCGCCCGAGGTGCAAAGCCTGCCCGCCCTGCTGGACCTGTGCGCCGGCTCGGTGGTGCTGATGTGCATGTCTGCCCCGCAGGAAGCGCTGGCCGCCCGTGCGTTCCGCGGCGGGCTGGGCGACTACGTGCTGCGTGCCCCCGCTGGCGACCATGCCCATCTGCCCGAGCTGATCTGGCGCCTGGGCGAACTGCTGCAGGGTCGGCGCGCCACGCGCAGGCCGGCGCCTGGTGTCGATACAGTCATCTCGCACCACGCGCTCGCCTTGCTGCAGGAGCAGCGCGCTGCGCTGCAGGGCACGCTGGCGAGCATGACGCAGGGCATTTTCAAGACAGCCCCGGACGGGCGCATCACCGTGTACAACCAGCGTGTGCTGGAGCTGCTGAACCTGCCTGAAGCCGTGATGGCCACGCGGCCCTCGCTGGCCGACCTCACCCGCATCCAGAAAGAGCGCGGTGATTTCGGCCCCGGCTATTCCCTCGTGGACGATCGCGGCCATGACTACATTGCGCAAGGGGCGTCGGGCAAGGCGCCCGACGTGTACTGGCGCACCACCCGCGAAGGCCGCACGCTGGAGGTGCGCACCTGCCAGCTGCCCGACGGGGCGCTGGTGCGCACCTTCGCCGATGTGAGCGATTACGTGCGGGTCGAAAACGAACTGCGCGAGAGCGAGGCGCGGTTTCGCTCGCTCAGCGACCTCTCGTCCGACTGGTACTGGGAGCACGATGCCGACGGCCGGTTTGTGCAGCTGGCCGGGGACCTCAGCACCAACGGCATTCCGGTATCGAGCGTGATGGGCCACACGCGGTGGGAGATCGGCGCCCTGAACATGACCGAGTCCGACTGGGCTGCGCACCGGGCACTGCTGCAGTCGTGCCAGCCCTTTCGCGACCTGGAGCTGCACCGCCAGCGCCCGGACGGGAGCACGCACTGGATTTCAGTGAGCGGCGTGCCCGTGCTGGATGCCCAGGGTGCGCTGCGCGGCTATCGGGGCGTGGGACGCGACATCACCGAACGCAAGCAGGCCGAGCTGCAGATCGAGCAACTGGCCTTCTATGACCCCCTGACCTGCCTTCCCAATCGCCGCATGCTGGTAGACCGTCTGCAGCGTGCCACCGTGGTGGCGCACAGGGCGGGCTCGCAGGGGGCGCTGCTCTTCATTGACCTGGACAACTTCAAGGACCTCAATGACACCCTCGGGCACGATGTGGGCGACCAGTTGCTGCAGCAGGTGGCGCGCCGGCTGACTGGCTGCGTGCGCGAGGCCGACACGGTGGCGCGCTTTGGTGGGGACGAGTTCGTGGTGCTGGTGGAGGGGCTGAGCGGCGAGCCCGGGCTTGCCAGCGCCGAAGCGGCGCTCGTGGCCAGCCACATCACCACCACGCTGGGCAAACCTTACGAGCTGGGCGACACCAGCCACCACAGCACACCCAGCATCGGGATCGCGCTGTTTGGCACCAAGCCAGGCAGCGTGGACGAACTGCTCAAGCAGGCCGACCTGGCCATGTACCAGGCCAAGGCTGCAGGGCGCAACACCCAGCGCTTTTTCGATCCGGACATGCAGGCCGCCGTCAGCACGCGGTCCGCTCTTGAAGCCGACCTGCGGCGCGGCCTGCACGACATGGAAATGGTGCTGTACTACCAGCCGGTGGTGGACGCCAAGGGCCGCCTGCAGGGCGCCGAGGCCCTGGTGCGCTGGAAGCACCCGCGACGCGGCCTCGTGTCGCCTGGCGAGTTCATTCCGCTGGCAGAGCAGACGGGCCTGATCCTGCCGCTGGGCCAGTGGGTGCTGGAGGCCGCCTGCGCGCAGCTGGTGGCCTGGTCGCGCAGTTCGCTCACGCGGCAGTTTGTGCTGTCGGTCAACGTGAGCGTGCGCCAGTTCCGCCAGCCCAACTTTGTCGAGCAGGTGCTGGGCGCCCTCAATGCCACGGGCGCCAACCCCGAACGGCTCAAGCTGGAGCTGACCGAGAGCCTGCTGCTGGCCGATGTGGAGGACATCATTGCGCGCATGGAGCGCCTGCGCGGGTTTGGCGTGACCTTTTCGCTGGACGACTTTGGCACGGGTTATTCATCGCTGAGCTATCTCAAGCGCCTGCCGCTCGACCAGCTCAAGATCGACCAGGGCTTTGTGCGCGACCTGCAGACCGACCCCAACGACGCAGCCATCGTGCGCACCATCCTCGCCCTGGCCGCAAGCCTGGATCTCGCCGTGGTGGCCGAAGGGGTGGAAACCACCGGGCAGCTCGAATTCCTGCAGCGCCATGGCTGCACCGGCTTTCAGGGCTACCTGTTCGGGCGGCCCATGCCCGCCGAGGTGCTGGAGCGCGCGCTGCGGCCAGCGCTTCCCTGATCGTGTCCGCGTCACAATCACGCGCATGAAAAAACAGGTGGTGGTGGCAGGTGGCGGCATCGGTGGTCTGGCGGCAGCGCTGGGCGCATCGCGCGCGGGGTGGGATGTGCGGCTGTTCGAGCGCGCCGCGGCGTTCAGCGAAGTGGGCGCGGGCGTGCAGCTGGGGCCCAACGTGGTGCGCCGCCTCCAGGCCTGGGGCCTGCAGCGCCCGCTGCAGGATGTGGCAGCGTTTCCTGCCCGGCTGCAGGTGCGCAGTGCCCTCAGTGGCGAAGAGCTGGCGGCGCTGCCGCTGGGTGCCACCGCGGTGCAGCGCTACGGCGCAGCCTATGCCTCCATCCACCGTGCCGACCTGCACGGCCTGCTGCTGGCGGCGGTGGGCAAGTACACCGACACGCAATGCCACCTGGACCATGCCGTCGACAGCTTTGCCGATGCCGACGGCGTGGTCACGCTGCGCACCAGCCGTGGCAAGCAGATCGAAGCCGATGCCCTGGTGGGTGCCGACGGGCTGTGGAGCCGCACCCGCACCCAGCTGCTCGGCGCCCTGCCCCCGCGTGTGACCGGGCACCTGGCCTACCGCGCCCTGATACGGCAGGACGCCTTGCCCGATGCCCTGCGCACCAGCCAGGTCACCGCGTGGCTGGGCCCGCGCCTGCACGCTGTGCAGTACCCCGTGCGCCGTGGCGAGCTGATGAACCTGGTGGTCATCGTGCAGGGCCCCGCGCCGGCCGACCTGGAAAACTGGGACCACGCCGCCAACGCCGCGGGGCTGGAGCAGGCCCTGCGCGGCACCTGCACCGCGCTGCAGGACCTGGTGCGCAGCGTGGGCGAGCAGCAGGGCCCGGTGCGTGCGGGCGATCACCCGGCCAGCGCGGGCAACGCAACCAGCGCGCCCGCCGCCTGGGGTGCAGGCTGGCGCCTGTGGCCGCTGTGCGACCGGCCGCCCCTGCGCAGTGCCGACGACATGGCGCAGGGGCTGGTGGCCTTGCTGGGCGACGCCGCCCACCCCATGCGGCCTTACCTTGCACAGGGTGCGGGCATGGCCATTGAAGATGCGGCCGAACTGCAACGCGCGCTGTCGATGCACGACCTGGAGGTGCCGCTGCGACTGCGCCGCTACGCGCTCAACCGCTGGGAGCGCAACGCCCGCGTACAGGCGCGCTCCATCCGCAACGGGCGCATCTTCCACGCCACCGGGCCCGTACGCTGGGGGCGCGACCTGTCGCTGCGCCTGCTGGGCGAGCGGCTGCTGGACGTGCCCTGGCTGTACCGGGGCGACGGCGCAGGCGCCACCTCGCTCTGACCCACCGCATGCCCAGGCCGCCGGCGCCCATGGCAACGCCCGACGCCATGGCCATGCGCTGTGGCGGAAACTGCCGCGCGATGAACACCGTGCCCACTCAAAACGCAGGCGCGCAGCCCACGTCCATCGGCACCGGGCCCCACGGCAGCGCTCCAAAGCCCGGCGCCAGCGCCGACAGCGCCGCGGCGCGGATCGCCAGCGGGACTGCTGCGCACAGGGTGCGGCGCGCGCCCTGCAGGTCGATGCCCACGCCCATGAACCGCTGCAGGGTGCCAATGCAACGGTACATGCAAATGCAGATGCACAGGCAAAGCTGCCCGCAAATACGCCCAGCGCCTGCGGCGACGGGCCGAACTCCGCCCGCGGGCTGGCCGCCAGGATGGCCGTGATGGTGCGTAGGGGTATGTACTGAGGGGCTCTTTCCGTCGCTCGCCCAGGTCTCAGGCACGGGGCCTGGAACTTTTTTTAGACGGTCTCCGCGGCGCAATCGCCTTTGCAGATGAGCGATTGCGTTGCCCCAGCGCCCCAATCCCGCGCAGATGGATCCTGCACCGTGCCGTCACTGCCGTGCCATCGGCCTTGCGCAGAATTTAGAGGCGCCTCCCGATCTGGGGGATCACCCCAATGACGCGACCGGAGCGGTCAGGCAACCTGAGTGCCACGAACAAGCGTGCCAAACACGCGCAACGGCGGGCTCCCTCAGGTGCGCAAGCCCGGATGGCGCCGGTGGCAAGGAATGTGCTTTGAAGAGCAGCGGCCCCCTGAACGCAGGGTGGCAGGCAGCGACCAGGCAGGCGCGGTGCACCAGTGCACAGCGCAACTCAGGAGTAAGCGATGAAGAAGGTGTTTTCGCTGTGCGGCGCAGTGGCCGCGGTCGTGCTTACCGGCTGCGCCAGCCAGCCCACGCTGCAGCAGGCGTTTGCCGACCCGGCCGATGGCAGCAGCATGCGGTTTGCGTGCGGCAACGGTGAAAAGGTCGAGATGCAGTTCTACCCCGAGCAGGGCCGCGGCGTGCTGCTGCGCAGCGGCTGGACGGTGGACCTGCCCCGCCAGACGGCCGACACCGGCTACGCCTTCAGCAACGGCCCCACCACCGTGATGGGCAAGGGCAATGAACTCACCATCCAGATCGGCCACCTCGCACCCATCTGGTGCCGCGGCAATGGCGTGATGATGGTGGCCGGCGGGCGCTGAGCACCGCTTTGCTGCGGCGCCGCAGCGCGGGCCGCAACTGCTGCAGCGTCCGGTGGCAGCAAGGGCTTTCGCCCATTAATAGCCCATCAATGGCCCATCAATGGGCCAAAATGCTCACATATTGATAGCTACAAGGGGTTGATTTGAATGCCCTGACGGCCATTTGGGTCTGAAATTTTCCCCGCAGGCCCGGCCCGCTGGCATTACAGGTCGGTGCGCAGCCGCCAGATCTCCGGGAACAGCACCACGTCGAGCATCTTGCGCAGGTAGCTCACGCCTCCGGTGCCCCCCGTGCCGCGCTTGAAGCCGATCACCCGCTCCACCGTGGTCACGTGCCGAAAGCGCCAGAGCCGGAACGCGTCTTCCAGGTCGGTCAGTTCTTCGCCCAGCTGGTACAGGTCCCAGTGGTCCTTGGGGTTGCGGTACACCACCAGCCAGGCCTGCTCCACGCCTGCGTCTTCCGCATAGGGCTGCGTCCAGTCGCGGTCCAGATGGCTGGCGGGCACGGGGATGCCGCGCCGGGCCAGAAGGCGCAGGGCCTCGTCGTACAGCGAGGGCGCCTTGTACGCGGCCTGCACCTGGGCCAGCAGGTCGGCGCGGTGCTCGTGCGGCCGGAGCATGGCGCGGTTCTTGTTGCCCAGGGCAAATTCGATGCTGCGGTACTGGTAGCTCTGGAACCCGCTGGACTGCCCCAGGTACGGGCGCATGGCCGTGTATTCGGGCGGCGTCATGGTGGCCAGCACGTCCCACGCGTGCACTAGCTGCTCCATGATCTTGCTCACGCGCGCCAGCATCTTGAAAGCCATCTGCAGCTCGTCGTTGGCGATGTGCGCAATGGCGGCACGCAGTTCGTGCAGCATGAGCTTCATCCACAGCTCGCTGGTCTGGTGCTGCACGATGAACAGCATCTCGTCGTGCGCGGGCGACAGCGGCTTTTGTGCCGTGAGGATGGCGTCGAGCTGCAGGTAGTCGCCGTAGCTCATGGATTGGCTGAAGTCGAGCTGGGCGCGCTCCGCGTGCACGATGGATTCAGGCAGGGCGGGGTCGGGTGTCGCGTTGGAGGGAGTGTTTGTTGGGGAAAAGGGGCACATGGTCAGTCTCCTGCGTTCGCTGGGTATCCCGCTGATTTGCGTTCGATCCATCAAAGCCGTTCGGGCTGAGCTTGTCGAAGCCACGCCACTGCTTCGACAGGCTCAGCGTGAACGGATTTGGGTTTTCAGAGGACGGTCAGGGATCACGTGACCGCATGCGTCTGGTTGAACGCAGGCTGCTGCCACTCGCCGCTCTCCAGCACCTGGCGCAGATGCTCCACCGCTTTCCACACGTCTTCAAAGCCGATGTACAGGGGCGTGAAGCCAAAGCGCAGGATGTCCTTGTGCGGACCCTTCCCACCGTCCCCCTTGCGGAAGTCACCGATCACCCCGCGTGCAATCAAAGCCTGCACGATGGCGTACGCGCCGCTGCCCTGGCCGTTCACGCCCGCACCTTCGTCCCGCGTCAGGCATACCTGCGAGCCGCGCCGGGCATGCTCACGCGGCGTGGCCAGGCCCAGGCCGTGGCCGGCGCAGCGCTCTTGCACCAGCGTGATGAACAGGTCGGTGAGCGCCAGCGACTTGGCGCGCAGTGCAGCCATGCCGCCCAGCGCCTCGGCGGCGGTGAACACATCCAGCCCGCACTGCAGGGCCGACAGGCTGATGATGGGCTGCGTGCCGCACAGGTAGCGCGTGATGCCGGGGGCGGGCTGGTAATCCGGCGTGAAGGCAAACGGCGCCGCGTGGCCCCACCAGCCCGACAGCGGTTGCCAGAAACGGCTGGCATAGCGCGGGTGCACCCACACAAAGGCCGGGGCACCGGGGCCGCCATTGAGGTACTTGTAGCCGCAGCCCACCGAGAAATCCCCGCCTGCGCTGTTCAGGTCGACCGGTACCGCACCCGCGCTGTGCGCCAGGTCCCACACGCACAGGATGCCCTGGGCGTGTGCGGCGGCGGTGATGGTGTCCATATCGTGCATGGCGCCGGTGCGGTAGTTCACGTGCGTGAGCATGAGCACGGCCACGTCGGTGGTCAGCGCGGTGGCAATGTCCTCGGGCTCTATCAGCACCAGCTCCAGGCCGCGCTCCTTGCACAAGGCTTCTGCAATGTAGAGGTCGGTGGGGAAGTTGCTGCGCTCGCTCACGACGCGCTTGCGGGCGGGGCTGTCTTCGCGGGCGATGTTCAGCGCGGCGCTCAGCACCTTGTACAGGTTGATGGACGTGCTGTCGGTGCACACCACTTCGTCCTTGCCCGCGCCGATCAGCGGGGCCAGCTGGTTGCCCAGGCGCTGGGGCAGGTCGAACCAGCTCGCGGTGTTCCAGGATTTGATGAGGTCGGTGCCCCATTCGCGGGTCACCACATCGGCCACGCGGGCGGCGGCGGCCCGGGGCAACACGCCCAGGGAATTTCCGTCGAGGTAGATCACGCCTGCGGGCAGGCTGAAGTGTTCGCGCAGTGCGCGCAGCGGGTCTTGCGCGTCGAGCGCGCGGCAGTCTTCCAGGGTGGTCGTCATGGCGATTCAGGTCAGTTGCTTCTGTTTTGATAGCTGTCAGAGATTACGGGGTATGCGCTAGCGGCCAAAAATGCTTGAAATGGGTGAGGTCAAAGCGCCCGGAGCACCGCGCGCACCGGCGACGCATCGGCCGTGCTCAGCCTGAGCGGCAGGGCAATCAGTTCGTAGTCGCCCTCGGGCACGTGGTCGAGCACCAGGTTTTCCAGCACGCGCAGGCCGCGGCGGCGAATGACCTGGTGGCTGGGAAGCAGCTTGCTGTCGGCCGGGTCGATGCTGGCGGTGTCGATGCCCACCAGCAACACGCCCAGGTCGGCCAAGCGCTCGATGGTGCCGGGCGCGTAGGCGGTGAGCTGACCGTCCCAGTCCGCGGGGGCCTGGGCATAGGTGCGCACCAGCACGCGTGGGGGCAGGGCGTCGTCCACGGCGTGGGCAAGGTGTTCCCAGCCGATGAGCGGGCCGCAGCCGATGGCATGGATCACGCGGCACGGGCCGAGGAATGCGTCGAGCGACACGTCGCCGATGGTGGCGCCCTGAGCGTCGTAGTGCAGGGGCGCATCGGCATGGGCGCCTACGTGGGGCGACATGGTGATGGCACTCACGTTGACCGGGCAGCCGGGGCCGATGGTGGCGCACCACTGCTGGCTGTAGGCCGTGTCACCCGGAAACACCGGGCTGCCCGCATGCACGGGCGGCGAGATGTCCCAGAGCTGGCGGGCGGTAAAGGATGGGCTGGCTGGCATGGGACAAAGTTTGCATGTCCCCTAAAAACCGTGGTGTCGGTTATTTCCAACAGGCCTGGAAAAATTGTTGAAGCCTAAACAATATCGCCGCGTGCAGAGCCGGGCCAGCACATCACGCCATTTCCAGCGGCGGCAGGCCATGGCGCATGCGGGCCTTGTTGCAGGCGTACTCGCCTGCCTCGAACGCGCGGCAGGGCGACGGGCGCTGCTCGTAAATGCTGCAAGCTACCTGCTCGCCCACCTTGCCGGTCAATGCCACGCAGCGGATGGGCACGTGCCCGGTGCCGCGCATGCGGCAGGTGCTGCCATTGACCTCGACCGCCAGGTCGTCGGGCACCGTGCCGCCCATAGCCTGCATCTCGTACACGGCAAAGTCCACGCGAAAGCTGGCGCAGCAGGCGCCGCATGCAAGGCAGGGGTGGGCAGGGTCGGACATGGAAAATGGCGGTGGAAGTAAAGCGAGGCCGCCACGGCGCCACGTGCCGCGGGGCAGGCGAATGCTAACGAAAACACCGTGTACCACGCTCGCCATGGCGGACGCCCTTCTGCACAATGGGCTTCTTCACAGGGACGGAGCAAAAAACATGGCACAACCCAGCGCAACGGCGTGGCAATCAGTGTGGCGCGCCGCAGCGGCTTTGGCGGTGGCACTGGCACTGTCGGGCTGCGCCTCCGGGCCCACGCACCCGGCGCTGGCGGGCGCGCAGCTGCCCGACCTGGTCCCGGTGCGCGACTTTGTCGCCAGCCGGCAGTCCACGGGCGGTTACCGCGTGTCGCCCGACGGCCAGCGCATCGCCTGGTTTGGCACCGACGGCGTGGTGCCCGCGGTGTGGGTCCAGTCCATCGATGGGGGTGACGCCAAGGCGTTTCGCATCCGTGCACGCGCCATCCGCTTCAGTGCAGACAGCCGCTGGCTTGGCGTCACGGCCGACCCTACGGGCGATGAAAACACCCGCATCTATGCCGGGCTGGTGGACGGCCCGGGCACCGAGCTGCGCGAGCTGATGCCTGCGCCGCGGTCGGTGGCGCATTTTGCAGAGGCGGTGGATGCGTCGCCGGACTTCATCGTCACTTCCAACCAGCGCGACAAGAAGGTGTTCGACCTGTACCGCGTGAACCCCGCGGGCGGTGCGCCAATGCTCATGGCCACCAACCCCGGCAACGTGAGCTGGTGGGGTGCGGACACCACGGGCCAGCTGCGCGCCCGCGCGCAGATCAAGGGCGAGCAGGTGCTGCTGGAGCGGCCGGGCAAAGAGCCGGGCACGTGGGTGCCCGTGGTAGAACGCAGCCGCTGGGACACCCTGAACATCTTTGGCCTGCATGACGAGGGGCGCAAGGCCTGGGCGCTGTCGAACCGCGGGCGCGACAAGCTGGCGCTGGTGCGGCTGGACCTGACCACCGGGGGCGAGCAAGAATGGTTTGCCTCGCCCGATGTGGACCTGGACAACGTGACCCTGAGCCGCCGCACCCGTGAGCCGCTGCTCGCGTACTTCATGCCGGGCTACCCCGCGCGCAAGGTGTTCGACCCGGCACTTGATGCCCAGCTGACCGCGCTGGTAGGCGACAGGCCCGCAGAAGTGCTGGTGACCAGCGCAGACCAGACCGACAAGGTGCTCACGGTGGCGGTGGCCACCGACCGGGGCACGCGCACCTACCTGTTGCGCGAGGGGCAGGCGCCCCGCTTTCTCGGCGAGAACCGGCTCAGCCTGATTGCCAGGGACTTGGCGCCCACCGAGCCCATCACCTACGCGGCGCGTGACGGGCTCACCCTCCATGGCTACCTCACGCGGCCCGTGGGCGCGGCATCGCAGCGGCTGCCCATGGTGCTGCTGGTGCATGGCGGCCCCTGGGCGCGGGATCGCTGGGGCGACGGGGCCACCAGCCGTGCCATGCAGCAGTTTCTGGCCAACCGTGGTTACGCCGTGCTGCAGGTGAACTACCGCGGCTCCAGCGGCTATGGCCGCGCGCACATGGAAAAAGCCATGGGCGAATTTGCCGGCCGCATGCATGACGACCTGATCGACGGCGTGCGCTGGGCGGTAGACCGCGGCGTAGCCGACCCGGCGCGCGTGGCCATCTACGGGGCCAGCTACGGCGGCTATTCGGCCCTGGTGGGCGCGACCTTCACGCCCGAGGTGTTTGCCTGCGCGGTGGATGTGGTGGGCGTGACCGACATCGCCCGCCTGCTGGAGGCCGCGCCGCCCTACTGGGAGCTGGGCCTGCCCTGGTGGCACCGCTACGTGGGCAACCCCGCTGTGCCCGAAGACCGCGCCCGCATGGACGCGAAATCACCCCTGTACCGCGCCCACCATGCACAAAAGCCCATCCTCATCATGCACGGCGTGAACGACCCGCGTGTGAAGCTGGAGCAGTCTGAGTGGATGGTGGCTGCGCTGCGCAAGGCCGGTAAAGAGGTCGATTTCGTCACCTTCAAAGGCGACGGCCACGGCAACCAGCGCTGGCCCAACAACCTCACGATGTACCGCAAGACCGAAGATTTCCTGGCGAAGTGCCTGGGCGGGCGCACCAGCGGGTTTGACTACTTCCAGCTGGGGGCGTGGGCGTTTTGATGAGGGCGGCGCGCAGCGTCAAAGCCCTGGTCTGGGTGCTGTGCGCGGTGCTGGGCGCCAGCACGGCCGCCGTGGCTGTGGCCCATGCAGAGGCGCCAGTGCAGGCGAAACCCGTCTACACGCGGGCGCGTGTTGTGTCGGTGTTCCAGGAGCCAGGCACCGACGGCAAGCTGTACGTGCGTCTCAAGCTGGTTCCCAACGCGAAAATCCCCTACGCCACACATGCGTTTCGCGTGGTGGACCGCACGCTGCTGGAGGGGATTCCGCAAGGCGCGTGGGTCCAGTTCACGTTCCGGCGAGTGGATGGCGAAAACACGCTGACAACCATTGCGCTGGCAGAGGCTTGCAGGCGCTTTGAGCCCTGCCACTGAGGGTCAGGCGTACAGCTTGCCGCTGGCGAGGCTTGCCAGCGCGTGGCCCAGGTTGGCGCGCGCCTGTGCCTCGTAGCGGTCGTGAAACCACGCGGTGCCGTAGATGCGCGGCCGGTAAAGGAAGCCCTGCAGCACCGCACTGCGCCCGGCCACGTACCGCGGCCAGCGCACGAAGAAATATTCACGCCGCACGTTGCGCTCGAACTGGCGGTACACCGCGTCGCTCTGGCCGAGGATAGCCAGGTCGATGTCGACCACCCACTGCGCATCGCCCATGAGCGGGCCGGGTGCGTGGCGGGTGTCCAGGATGTGCTGGTGCACTTGCGCCACCAGCGATTCGGGCAGCCCCTGGCCGCGCAGAAAGCGGCTGGCCCAGTCGGCGCTGCGCTCCTCGTTGTGCTTGCTCCACGGCCAGTAGATGGCGTCGTGGTACCACAGCGCGAGGGCTGCGGCGTGCGGGTTTTGCAGGGCGGCGAGCTGTTGGTCCTGGACGGTCTGCAGGTGACGCAGGCAGGCCCAGAGGTGCGTGGTGTCGTGGTAGGCCCGGGGCCAGTGCGCCCAGCTCCGGATGAGGCGACGGCCTTCGGCGCGCCACGCAGGGTTGTCGCGGTCGAGCGCCTGCCCTAAGGACTGCCAGTGCGCCAGCAGTTCAGCGCTGTGAGCGGGCTGACGGCGCCAAGGCACTGGAAACAGAACCTCAGGCAACCTTGCCCAGCAGCAGGTACTCCATGAGTGCCTTTTGCACGTGCATCCTGTTTTCTGCCTCGTCCCACACCACCGACTGCGGACCGTCGATCACGTCGGCCTCGACCTCTTCGCCGCGGTGCGCGGGCAGGCAGTGCATGAACAGGGCGTCAGGCCTGGCGGCGGCCATCATTTCGGCGTCCACACACCAGTCGGCAAAGGCCACGCGGCGGGTTTCGTTTTCGGCCTCGTAGCCCATGCTGGTCCACACGTCGGTGGTGACCAGGTCGGCGCCCTTGCAGGCTTCCAGCGGGTCGCTAAAGAATTGATAGCAGTCAGCGCTTATTCCACCTGCGCCAGCGGCCAGTTTTTCATCAATTTCATAGCCGCGGGGCGTGCTCACATGCACCTTGAATCCCAGCAGCGCTGCGGCCTGCAGCCAGGTGTTGGCCATGTTGTTGCCATCGCCCACCCACGCCACCACCTTGCCGCGGATGGAGCCGCGGTGTTCGATGAAGGTGAAGATGTCCGCCAGGATCTGGCAAGGGTGGTATTCGTTGGTCAGGCCGTTGATGACGGGCACGCGCGAGTTGGCGGCAAAGCGCTCGATCTTCGCCTGCTCGTAGGTGCGGATCATCACCAGGTCGACCATGCGGCTGATGACCTTGGCGCTGTCCTCGATGGGCTCTGCGCGGCCCAGCTGGCTGTCGCCGGTGGTCAGGTGCACCACGCTGCCGCCCAGCTGGTACATGCCGGCCTCAAAGCTCACGCGGGTGCGGGTGCTGGCCTTCTCGAAGATCATGGCCAGCGTGCGGTCCACCAGCGGGTGGTGCTTTTCGTAGGCCTTGAACTTCTTCTTGATGAGGGCCGCGCGCTCGAACAGGTAGGCGTATTCGTCGGCGTTGAGGTCGGTGAACTGCAGGTAATGTTTCATGGCAATGTCTCGCAGCCTGGCGCTTACTCGGCCAGGATGGCTTGAACCAGGGGCACCAGCTTGGCGACGATCTCGTCGGCCTCGGCGGTGGTCAGGATCAGCGGGGGCACGAGGCGGATCACGGTGTCGGCCGTGACCGACAGCAGCAGCCCGGCTTCGGCCGCACGGCCAATCAGCGCGCCGCAGGGCTTGGTCAGCTCGATGCCCAGCATCAGGCCCTGGCCGCGGATCTCCTTCACGCCGGGCAGGCTGCCCAGCTCGTGCTGCAGGGCGGCCTTGAGGTGGTCGCCCACCGTGGCGGCATGGGCCAGCAGGCCGTCTTCTTCCATGATGCGGATGGTTTCCACCCCGGCGCGCATGGCCAGCGGGTTGCCGCCAAAGGTGGTGCCGTGGTTGCCGGGCTGCAGCACGTTGGCGGCCTTGGGGCCTGCCACCACGGCGCCAATCGGCACGCCCGAGCCCAGGCCCTTGGCCAGGGGCATCACGTCGGGCACGATGCCGGCCCACTGGTGGGCAAACCACTTGCCGGTGCGGCCCATGCCGCACTGCACCTCGTCGATCATCATCAGCCAGTCGCGCTCGTCGCACAGCTTGCGCAGCTGCTGCAGGTACTCGGCCCGCATGGGGTTGATGCCGCCTTCGCCCTGGATGGTCTCGAAGAACACGGCCACCACGTTGGGGTTGCCTTCGGTGGCCTTCCTGATGGCTTCGATATCGTTCACCGGCACGCGCACAAAGCCTTCGACCAGCGGGCCGAAGCCGCTGTGGATCTTGGGGTTGCCGGTGGCCGACATGGTGGCAATCGAGCGGCCGTGGAAGGCCTTTTCGTACACCACGATCTCGGGCTTGGCGATTCCCTTGTCCACGCCGTACTTGCGCGCGATCTTGAGGGCCGCCTCGTTGGCCTCCAGGCCCGAATTGCAGAAGAACACGTTGGTCATGCCCGACAGCTCCACCAGCTTGGCTGCCAGCGTTTCCTGCAGCGGCACGTGGTAGTAGTTGGAGGTGTGGATGAGCCGGGTGAGCTGGTCCTGCAGTGCGGGCACCAGCTTGGCGTGGTTGTGGCCCAGCGTGTTCACGGCAATGCCGCCCAGGCCGTCCAGATATTCCTTGCCGTTCACATCCCACACTCGGCTGCCTTGCCCGCGGGCCAACGCGATGGGTACGCGGCCATAGGTGTTCATCACGTGGGGCGAAGCTGCCGGTGTGGAAGCGGTCATTGCACTAATCTCCAGACGGTACGGTAATGGGGCGGCTTGTGGCCATGTGCCCCGTAAAGCGAAGCACGATTCTAGGGGGAGCCTGTGGGCTTTCTGTTGACGATTGCGCATCACTGCAATGCCTGCAGCCGGGGCCGGTGTGCGGGCCTTGTTGCGCCACCAGAAGGGATTAGGGAGCTAGCTCTTATATAAGAGTTAGAATCTCGCGCTGCGGTGCAGCATGCAGCGATCCTGCGCCTCCGCCCCCTTACCAATCCAATCCCCGATGGTTTCCCCCTCCGCCAAAGAAGTCTTCATCCAGGGCCTCACCCACGATGGGAAAACCTTTCGACCTAGCGACTGGGCCGAACGGCTGGCCGGGGTGATGAGCAGCTTCCGCCCGGGCGGGGCCCGCCCCGGGAGCCACCTGAGCTATTCGCCCTGGTGCATTCCGACCACGCTCAATGGCGTGAAATGCGTGGTGGTGCACAGCGACCTGCGCGACCACGAGCCCATGGCCTGGGATTTCGTCATCAACTTCGCGCGCGACAACAACCTGCAGGTGGCCGAGGCCTGCCTGCTGCCCGACGCCCCGCCACCGGCAACGACCTGAGAAATCGGCGTTCTGCCGTTCTGGTCTTCCGGCGCGCCGGGCGCTCCCTCGCCCCTCGTGTTGCTGGGGTCGGCTTTCCGCACTTCAGGGCAGTCTCAAATCGAAAACAGGCCTGTTGACGCCAGTCCCCCCATGCCTTTGCCCGTTGCCTTGTCGATAAAAAGGCGCTCCGGAAACGAAAAAACCGCCCGAAGGCGGTTTGGTCGTTTTTTCTTTGCTGGCAGCGCACCCGTTACAAACGGCGAACGGCACATGCCGTTCGGGCTGTTTGCCTGCCGGAGCAGGCGGTGAAAATCAGGCTGCTGCCAGAGCCAGGGCTTTAACCTTGGCAGACAGACGGCTCTTGTCGCGAGCGGCCTTGTTCTTGTGGAAGATGCCCTTGTCGGCCACGGTGTCCACCACGGCTTGCATCTTGGCGAACAGTTCGGTCGCCTTGGTCTTGTCGCCGGCCAGAACAGCCTTTTCGACGTTCTTGACGGCGGTACGGTATTTGGAGCGCAGCGAGGTGTTCGCAGCGTTGAGCTTGACGTCCTGACGGACGCGCTTGCGGCCCGACGCCAGGCGCGGGTTCTTCTTCTTGGGTTTTGCGGATGCCATGGTTGAGTTCCTTAAGGTCTGTGGATGTTGCCAGCAAAGCCGACGATTATAGCCCAGCCGGCATTCTGGGCGGAAGGGCTGGTGGAGCCTGACCTAGCGCCGTTGCCATCGCACCCGTGGAACTCGCTTGGCCCGACCGGGAGGGGCACCCCTATCCCGGAGACATCGCGAAGCGGCACAGGGGGAATACACTCCTTGCGGTGTCCCTGCTCAAAGCTGCCTCCACCGTCTCCCTGCTGACCCTGGCCTCCCGCGTGACGGGCCTGGCGCGCGACCTGCTCATGGCGTCCGTCTTCGGGGCCAACGCCCTGACTGACGCGTTCAACGTTGCCTTCCGCATCCCCAACCTGTTTCGCCGCCTGTTTGCCGAGGGCGCCTTCAGCCAGGCCTTTGTGCCGGTGCTGGCCACCACGCGCACCCAGCAGGGCGACGACGCCACCCGCACGCTGATTGCGGCGGTGGCCACGGCCCTGGCCTGGGTGCTGCTCATCGTGTGCGTGGCGGGGGTGCTGGGCGCGCCCGCGCTGGTATGGGCACTGGCCAGCGGCCTGCGCCAGACCCCCGAGGCCTACGACGCCGCCGTGCTGATGACGCGCTGGATGTTTCCGTACATCGGCTTCATGTCGATGGTGGCGCTGTCCGCAGGCATCCTCAACACCTGGAAGCACTTTGCGGTGCCCGCGGCTTCGCCGGTGCTGCTCAACCTGTGCATGATCGGCGCTGCCTGGCTGGGCGCGCCGCAGCTGGAAGCGCGCGGCATCCAGCCCATCTATGCGATGGCCGGCGGCGTGATGCTGGGCGGCATGCTGCAGCTGGCGGTGCAGATTCCGGCGCTGGCGCGGCTGGGCCTGCTGCCGCGCATCGGCATCACCTGGCGCACCGTGCGCAGCGCCTGGGCCGACCCGGGTGTGCGCCGCGTGCTCACCCTCATGGGGCCCATCCTGCTGGGCGTGGGCGTGGCGCAGATCTCGCTCATGATCAACACGCAAATTGCGTCACACCTCACGCCGGGCAGCGTGACCTGGCTTTTTTATGCCGACCGCCTGATGGAGTTCCCCACCGCGCTGCTGGGCGTGGCACTGGGCGTGGTGCTCACGCCGCAGCTCACGGCGGCCAAGGCGGCGGGCGATGCGCTCAAATACTCGGCCATGCTCGACTGGGGGCTGCGCATCGTCGTGCTGCTGGCCGTGCCCTGTGCTGTGGCGTTGCTCACGTTTTCCACACCGCTCGTGGCCACGCTGTTCCACCACGGCAGGCTGGCCGATTCGGATGTGGGGCAGATCGCGGTGGCCCTGTCGGGCTACGGCGCGGGGCTGATTGGCCTGGTGGCGATCAAGGTGCTGGCGCCGGGCTATTACGCCAGTCAGGACGTGCGCACGCCGGTCAAGATCGCGATTGCCGTGCTGGTCATCACGCAGCTGCTCAACATCGCCCTGGTACCGTTCATGGCGCACGCGGGGCTGGCGCTGTCGATCGGCCTGGGCGCACTCATCAATGCCGTGTGGCTGCTGGTGGGGCTGCTGCGCCGCGGCAGTTTCAAGCCCCAGCCGGGCTGGGGCAAGTTTGTGCTGCAGGTGGTGGCGGCCAGTGCGCTGCTGGCGGTGCTGCTGGTGTGGAGTTCGCAGCATTTCGACTGGATCGCCATGCGCGCCCAGAGCCTGCAGCGCGTAGGCCTGCTGGCCGCGCTGATAGCCGCTTCCGCCATGCTCTACTTTGGTGCGCTGTGGGCTGCGGGCCTCAAGCTGCGCAAGATGCTGCGCCGCTGACCGACCGGGCTGCACGGGCCTGCATCGGTGATAACGGCCGGAATTGCCCCTTGAAACCGCGTGTTCTGTGGCTTGACGCCGCAGGGCCGCCCCCTTAAAACCGTGCCATGACCCTGAGCTATTCCGTGCCCACCTCGCTGGAGTACTTTGCATCGCTGGTGCAAAGCGACGACCACTTCCCGCTGCTGGAGGCGGCCGCCAGCCTGGCCCAGGATGAATACCCCGAGCTTGACATGCAGCAGCTGCTCGGTGATGTGGACCAGATGCTGGCGCGCCTGAAGCGCCGCCTGCCGGCCGATGCGCCGTCGCTGCAGCGGCTGCGCACGCTCAACCAGTTCTTTTTTGTGGATCTGGGCTTTGCCGGTAACGTCAACAACTACTACGACCCCGAGAACAGCTACCTCAATGCCGTGCTGCGCACGCGCCGCGGCATCCCCATATCGCTGGCGGTGCTGTGGATGGAGCTGGCGCAGGGCCTGGGCCTGCACGCCCGGGGCATTGCGTTTCCGGGCCACTTCATGGTCAAGGTGCTGCTGCCCAAGGGGCAGGTGGTGCTCGACCCGATCACGGGCCAGTCGCTCAGCCGCGAAGAGCTGGCCGAGCGGCTGGAGCCCTACAAGCGCCAGAGCGGCCTGGTGGACGATTACGACGTGCCGCTGGGCCTTTACCTGCAGGCTGCCACGCCGCGCGACATCATTGCGCGCATGCTGCGCAACCTCAAGGAAGTGCACCGTTCGCAACAGGACTGGCAGCGCCTGGTGGCCGTGCAGGACCGGCTGATCGTGCTGCTGCCCCAGGCCTGGGGCGAGCGCCGCGACCGGGGCTTGGCCCATGCCGAGCGGGGCGATGCCAGCCAGGCCGTGGCGGACCTGGAGGCCTATCTGGACAACGTGGAGGACGGCCTGGACGTGGACCTGATCGCTGACCGGCTCAGCGCGTTGCGCGGGCCACGCCACTGAACCCTCCGCGCTTTTGTCACCTGACTTTACGCACCTGAGCTTTCAGGCCTAACCATCCACGTGGGCCTGCCGCCCTCAGAACGGCGGGCTGTCTGCCGGCTGTGCTGCCTGGGCCTGCGCCAGCAAACGGCGCAGTTCGGCGTTCTCTGCCGTCAGCGCTGCCACGCGCTGGCGCAGTGTGTGCACTTCTTCGTCGCCGTAGGCTGCAACCGACGCAGATGCGCCGTCGCTCTGCACCCCTGCCTCGTCCGTTTCGGCCTTGCCCTCGCGGGGCTTGCGGTTGCGTTTTTGTTCGTCGCGCACACGCTTGGCCGCCTGGCGCAGTTCGTCCTTGCCAGCGGCCACGGCGGCGACCTGTTCCGGGGCGGGCAGGGTGGCTACCGCAGCGGCTGCGTTGATCGAGATGGTGCCGGCCTTGACGGCCTGCAAGAGTTCGGGCGCCGCCTGTTTCTGGATTTTCTCGATCATCACCACCTGGCTGCTGCTCAGCCGGGCGGCACGCGCAATGGCTTCGCGGCTGGTCAGAGCCTGGGTGTCGGGCAGGTCGGCCGGTGGGTTGGCGGCATCCTTGGTCGGGGTGTCTTGAGGTGGGGAGCCCGCAGCGGGTGCGGCACCCTGCGCGCGCGCCCGGCGCCCGGCCACGATCTCGCGCTTGCGCAGCGCCAGCACGCCGCGCTGGAAGTCCGACACGCTGCGCCGGCCCAGGTGCTGGTCGATCATCCACAGGTGCACGTCCTCCAGCGACTGAAAGCGCGGGTTCTGCACGGTCTGGAACGGGATGCCGTGCTTTTGGCAGATGCCGTAGCGGTTGTGGCCGTCCACCAGCACGTCGCCCCACAGCACCAGCGCGTCGCGGCAGCCCTCGGCCAGGAGGCTGCGCTCCAGTGCTTCATGCTCGTCGGGTGTGAGCGGCTCGATATAGGCTTTGAGTTCTTCGTTGACGACGATGTTCATGGGTGGGATCAGAACGGGCATTGCCCGCGAGTTGCAGGCGGTGCAGGGGGCGGGATTGTAGGGTCCAAGGCGGTGTCATGGCGCTGTCACGCGCCTGCGTGACCATGCCCGCTTTGCCTGCCAACGCCCGTCAACATGTTTCAAAACAACCATCTGGACATCCAGGACCTCACGCAGCGCATTGCTGCAGACCTGCTCGACAGTTACGACGAGGAGCTGGAACTGGAGCGGGAAGACCGGGATGCCGATGCCTGGATGCACGGCGAACCGGCCCATGACCGGATGGCGCGCCAGCAGTATTTTCAGGAACTGTTCCGCCTTCAGGGCGAACTGGTCAAGCTCCAGGACTGGGTGCAGCACAGCCGCCAGAAGGTGGTGATCCTGTTCGAGGGACGCGATGCCGCGGGCAAAGGCGGGGTGATCAAGCGCATCACCCAGCGGCTCAACCCGCGCGTGGCCCGGGTGGCGGCGCTGCCTGCGCCGAACGACCGCGAGCGCACGCAGTGGTACTTTCAGCGCTACGTGGCGCACCTGCCCGCCGCGGGCGAGATCGTGCTGTTTGACCGCAGCTGGTACAACCGCGCCGGGGTCGAGCGGGTGATGGGCTTTTGCTCGGACGAGGAGTACGAAGACTTTTTCCGCACCGTGCCCGAGTTCGAAAAAATGCTGGTCCGATCGGGTATCACGCTCGTCAAATACTGGTTTTCCATCACCGACGAAGAGCAGCACCTGCGCTTTCTGGGGCGCATCCATGACCCGCTCAAGCAATGGAAGCTCAGCCCCATGGACCTGGAAAGCCGTGTGCGCTGGGAGGCCTACACCAAGGCCAAGGAGACCATGCTGGAGCGCACGCACATTCCGGAGGCCCCCTGGTGGGTGGTGCAGGCGGTCGACAAGAAAAAGGCGCGCCTGAACTGCATTGCCCACCTGCTGTCGCAACTGCCCTACCGCGAGGTCCCGCACCCGGCCGTGGTGCTGCCCGAGCGTGTTCGCAACCCTGAGTACCTGCGCCAGCCGGTGCCGCCCAGCATGTTCGTGCCCGAGGTGTTCTGACGGCGGTTGCGCAGGCGCGCTGGGCCATCGGCGCGGCACCCACCATGCGCCGCCACACACGGCTACACCCCGCTACCCGGCAGCATGAGCCGTGCACGCTGCTGCAGATGGTCGCAGGCCCACTGCGCCATGGGCGAGAGTGTGCGGCCGCGCAGCACCACGATGCCGATCATGGCGTGCATGGGCGGCATGGACGGGACCTCCAGCCGCACCAGGCGCCGGGCTGCCACGTCTTCGTGCGTGGCCGCTACCGCGCAGCCGATCACGGTGTCCGTGTGCATGGCGACGTCCTTGAGCGTGCGCAGATCGTCCAGCTCAATCACCTGGGGCACGGGGGTGTCGTCCTGCAGGCCCATGGCCTTGCCCAGGGCCACTTTCACATCGTGCGGCGTGCGTACGCTGGCGATGCCGTGCGCGAGCAGCATGGCAGGGGTGATGACGACCTCGACCAGCATGGGGTGGCCAGGCCGCACAAAAAAAGCCGCTTCCAGTGATACCAGTGGCGTCACCACCACTTCGGCATCCGACCGGACGGTGCGCATGTCACCCAGGAAGAAGTCGAGTTCCTCGGCCTTGAGCTGGGCAAGCAGCGGGTCTGAGCCGCCCATCACGGCCCGGGCCTGCACCTGCGGGAAGTGCTGGCGCAAGGTGGTCAACAGCGTGCGCAGGAACACCGCCCCCGAATACGGTCCCGTGCCAAAGGCCAGTTCCCCGATGCGGCGCTCCCGGTACAGGTCTGCGTCGCGCATCAGGCAGCGGCTGTCAAACAGCAGCTTGCGCGCCCGTTCGATGATGAAGCTGCCGGCACGGGTGGGCGTTACCGACGCACCGTTGCGGTCAAACAACGCAAATCCGAACTCCCGCTCGGCCGCCTGGATGCTGCGGCTCAGGGCCGACTGACTGATGTGCGCACGCAGCGCAGCCCGGCCAAAGTGCCCGGTCTCTGCGAGAGCGATGACGTGCTGGAGGCGGTGCAGATCCATGGGGGCAGTCTCCGGTATCGTTATGTATCAAATGCATTGATTTTGTATCAATAATGCATTGGACGCGCTGAATGCGCCCCGATAGGGTGTGACGGCCTGCACCCCGGATAGGCCGGGGTGGGTTTTGGTCAAAGCTATTTCGCACCACGTCTGCCTGTTCCGCCATGACCCTCGCTACCGCTTCTGCAAATGCTCCTCTGACGAATTTTCGGACCACCGAGCCGTCCGCTCCGCCCAGCCAGCCGGCGCCCACCAGCCTTTTTGCAGCGCACGGTGTGTGGGCGCCGGGCGTGCGCCTGATGCGCAACATCAGTTTTGCCTACAAGGCGCTGATCATCTGTGCGCTGTTCATGGTGCCGCTGGCGATGGCGCTGTACTTTTTTGTTGCATCGCAAAACGACCAGATCCAGTTCGCCAAGAACGAGCGCCATGGCGTCGCCGTCATTTCCCGGCTCAACGCCGTCCAGGCGGGTGTGCTCTCGATTCGCAACGTCACGCGGGCATCCCTGGGGGGGCTGGACCTGTCCGGCCGCTATGCCGCGGCCCGGTCCGAAACCGACGCGGCCCTGGCAGCGCTTGAAAAACACGTCAAAGAAAGCGGCGACCCCCTGGCCCTGAGCGAACGGGTCAAGGAGTTCAAGGCGGCCTGGGCCGAAACGGCATCTGCCAAGAACGGCGTGGATGGTCAAGGGCGCACGGTTTTCGGCCCCGTGAACAAGGCGCTGGACCTGCTCATCAATGAGGCGGGCGACCGGTCCGGTCTGGTGCTGGACCCGGATGTCGACAGTTTCTACATCATCAATTCGATGGTCCTGGTGATGCCATCGCTGGCCGAGAACATGGGCCAGACCTGGGGCTGGGGAGCGTACGCGCTCGCACGGTCACAGCTGAAACAGGCAGAGGTCCCTGCGCAAGACATGAAGCGTTACACCGTGTGGGCCGCGAAGGCGGAGGCCGGTGTGGGCGAGATCGGTCGCTTCATGGAGCGCAGCATTGCGCACAACCCGCAGCTCAAGGGCAAGCTGGACCTGCAGCCGCTGGATGCGGCCAAGGCTTACCTGGCCTACGCATCCGATCTGGACAAGCTGCTGGCCGACGACAAGCTCACGCCCACTGCGTTTTTCGAGCGCGGCGATGCCGCGATCGCCCAGCTCATGCGCATGGACGAGAACGCTCTGCCCGCGCTGGACAAGCTGCTGGCCGACCGTATCCACGGAATTGAGCAGCGCCTGGCGTTGCTGGGCTCGGTGGCCGCGGTGTTCGTGCTGCTGGCCGCCTATTTCTTCTACTGCTTCTTCCTGGTCACGCGCGGCGGGCTGCGCCTGATCAGCGAGCACCTCAATGAAATGGCGTCAGGCGACCTGCGCCAGGCGCCCGAGCAGCCCTGGGGCAAGGACGAACCTGCCGCCGTGATCGTGGACCTGCGCCACACCTACGACGCGCTCTACAACCTGATTCGCAACGTCGGGCATTCGGCGCGCGAGCTCAACCACACGGCCGAAGAAATATCGTCTGCCAGCATGGACCTGTCGGCCCGCACCGAGGCCAGCGCCGCATCGCTGGAGCAGCAGGCCGCCGCCATGGAGCAGATTGGCACGACGGTGGCAGGCACGGCCGAGCGCGCGCGGACGGCGTCGGACTTCTCGGGCACCAACGCCCAGGTGGCCGAGCGTGCGGGCGAGGTCATCGCGCAGGTGGTGCAGACCATGCGCGACATCCAGGCCTCGTCGGCCAAGATCGGCGACATCATTGGCGTGATCGACGGCATTGCCTTCCAGACCAACATCCTGGCCCTGAACGCAGCGGTGGAGGCGGCGCGCGCAGGCGAAGCGGGCCGCGGCTTTGCGGTGGTGGCCAGCGAAGTGCGCAGCCTGGCCCAGCGCAGCGCCGAGGCCGCCCGCGAGATCAAGAGCCTGATCACGGCCAGTGTCGAGAAGGTCGAAGGCGGCACGCGCGTGGTGGGCGATGCCGGGCAGACGATGGAATCGGTGGTGGCCAACGCCAAGCAGATCAAGGGCCACCTCACCGACATCTCGGGCGCATCGCGGGAGCAGGCTGCAGGCGTGGAGCAGGTGGTGCAGGCCATCCAGACGCTGGACCGGGACACCCAGCAGAACTCTGCCCTGGTGGAAGAAACCGCAGGCGCCGCCGCCGCACTGCACCAGCAGGCCGAGGTCCTGATGGCGGAGATTCAGCGCTTCCGGCTGGCCTGACGCAGCCCCGCACGGGGCGGGCGGCAGCCAACGCGATGCACGCAGCGGCCCAGGGCGTTGCGCAGAGGCTCCATAGGGACCCTCTGCACGAATCAGCGCGCCGTGTGCATCTGCGGCCTCGGGCGGTCTGCTGCGTTGCAAATACTCGCAATAGCTGGGCTATTGCTGCGTTTTGCGCCTTGCAGCCCATCCCGATCCGCAGCGCACCCTTGCCGCTTGATTCGTGCAGAGGGTCCCTAGGGTTGCCGGGCGCTGTGCGACGGCGTTCCGCCCCGCCCGAACTGGTGCCAGGCGCGCCGCAGCTGCGTGTCGGAGCTGAAGCCTGCCATCAGCGCGGCCTGCGTCACGTTCTGGCCCGAGCGCAACGCGGCCTCGGCCGTGGCCAGGCGGATGCGGCGCAGGTACTGCAGGGGCGCAATGCCCGCGTGCTCCAGAAACAACCGCGTCAGGTGCCGTGGCGACGTGTGCGCCACCTGTGCCATCTGCGGCACGTTCCATTCGGCCTGCGGCTGCTGCGCCACCGCATCCTGCACACGGTGCAGTGCAGGATGCAGGTGGTTGCGGTGGTGCATGAAGGGCGAAAACTCCGGGTCGTCGGGCCCGCGGCGCAGCGCCACCACCATGGCCTGTGCCACCTGGGCTGCCAGCGCCGGGCCGCAGGTGTCCGATAGGCGGTGCAGCAGCAGGTCGATGCCGGTGGTGACACCCGCGCTGCTGTAGACGGCGCCATCGGCCACAAAGACCCGGTTGGCCACCACATCGCAGCCGGGGTCTACCGCGGCCAGCTCGTCCAGGTGCTGGTGGTGGGTGGTGGCGCGGCGGCCGGTCAGCAGCCCCGCATGCGCCGCCAGCACCGAGCCCGCGCAGACGGTGATGAGCTCCAGCCGCCCCGCCACCGGCCGCAGGCCGCGCAGCCAATGCAGCAGGGCGCGGGCCTCGTCGCCCAGCACGTCAATGTGCGTGCCCGCCAGGCCCACCAGCACCACCCAGGCGGGTGCGGCCAGCGTGGCGGGTAGCGGCGCCAGGCCGGACAGCACCGCACCGACTGATGTGACGGATTCGGGCGTCGGGCTCACAAAGTGCAGCACAAACCGCGCGGGCTGCCCCTGGGCCACCAGCGCCTGGTTGGCAATGCGCAAGGCTTCTGCAGGGCCGGCCCAGTCCAGCACCAGGCTGCCGGGTAGCAGCGCGAAGTAGACGTGGATGGGCGCGGATGCGGCGGACGGGGGAAACGAGGGGGGCGAAGAGGGCGAAGAGGGCGGCATGGCCTGCATCAATGGGTCCTTATGTGGCGCGCCGCACTGCCGGCCAGAGCGCCAGCCTGAATGTTCGCGGATTCCATCCGCTCAAGGCTGCGGGTTCCAGGGCGTGTCCATCTGGCGCGCCGTGCGCTGCGCCAGCGGGGCACCGGCCAGGCGGCTGACGAGGTGCAGGCTCATGTCGATACCCGCGCTGATGCCAGCGGAAGTGACCAGCGCGCCGCGGTCCACCCAGCGCACATTGTCCTGCACCTCCAGGGCCGGGTACTGCTGTCGCAGGTCGGCCAGGTCCTCCCAGTGGGTGGTGGCGGGCCCGTGCGTCAGCACCCCGGCTGCAGCCAGGATGAAGGCGCCCGTGCAAACCGACGCGGTGATCTGCGCACCTGTGGCGGCCTGTGCCACCCAGGCCCGCGTGTCGGGGCAGGCCGCGGCGGCATCCACCACGCCGCCGGGCACGATGAGCACGTCGGGTGGCGGGGCGCTGGCAAGGTCCGCAAAGGCTGCATCGGGCAGCACCCGCAGGCCGGCGCGTGCCCGCACCGGGGCCGTGCTGCGCGCCACGCAGGTCACGCGAAAGGGCTCTGTCGCTCCGGGGTGCAGACGCAGGTGCATGCGGCTGGCAGTGGTGAACACCTCGTACGGCCCGCCCAGGTCCAGCGCTTCCACGTCGTCAAACACCAGGATGGCGACCTGCAGCGGGCTGGGCAGGGGGGTGCCAGGCGGGTTGGCACTGCTCACGGCTTTGCCCGTTCCAGTGCCTGCGCCACGGTGCGCAGCGTGGCAAAGCGGTCTTGCAGCACGGTGGCCGTGCGCATCTTGATGTCGGCTGCGGACAGCGTGCGGCCGTCGGGCTGCTGCATGTCCCAGGTCAGCGTGGCGTCGGTCACAAAGTCCACCGCGAAGCCCAGGTCGGAGGCATGGCGCGTGGTGGTCTCGCAGCACTGTTCGGTGCGGATGCCGCTCACGATCAGCCGCTGGATGCCATGCTGCGTGAGCCACACCGAAAGTCCCGTACCCACCAGCGCGCTGTGGCGCGATTTGGTGAAGGTGGCTGCGGCCTCGAATGCGGTCAGGCCTTGCAGCGGGCGCACATGGCCCGACACCTGCGAAAACGCATTGGCTTGCACTTCGGGCCCTTCGCTGTGAAAGATGCGCACCACCGGCACCCCGCGCGCCACGCAGCCGTCGATCAGTGCGTTCTGTGCGGCCAGATAGGCGGGCATGTCGTGCTCGGTGAAGTAGGGGCGGTGGCGAAAAGACTCTTGCACATCAATCACTATCAGACAGGTTTTCATGGGGCTCCTCCAGGGGGTACGTGTTGGTGAGGGCTTTATCTTCCTGCGGTCGAGGCATCTTGGCCGGTCCATAGCGGCCTAATATCAATCATTTTCAGACAGACGTGGGGTGTGCGGTTGTGCACGGTGGAGTCGCCAGCGCTCCCGGTGCCTGCCCTGGGCCACTCCGACATGGCGCACGGCACCAGCCGATGCAGTCCCTGTGGCGCAGAGGGAGAAAACGCCCCGAGATGCCCGCACCAGGCCCTGCAACGCGAATTGGATACAAAAAAGGCCGCTAGCGCATGTTCTGTATCGGTTTATTGCTATTCAATAGATAGCTATAGATGCACGACTGGTCGGCTTTCCGCCGCCCCACGGCTCCCACCCGCCCTCGCAAGGGGCTTGCGGTCCGCTGCCGGGCCCGCTGGCCTACAGCTCCTGAGCACAGAAGCTGTTATGGTGATTCGGGTTTTCCCTTATTCTGGTGGTCGCCGACGGCCTCTGTGGCACCCCTCCATCCTTCCTACCCATGCCCCGCAGTACCTCCCTGTTTTCGTTGTCGGCGCTGACACGGGCCTACCACCGCAACCTGAAGGTGCTGGCCCGCGCCACGCGCCCGCCGCGAGCGCGGCCCGCTGCCAAAAAGGCGCTGGCCAAGGCGGTGGCCAAGCCACGGCTGGCTGCGGCCGTGGTGCGCAAGCGGCCCGCGCCGCGCAAGCCCGCGCTGGCGCGGGGCGAATGGGTGGGCGGTGTCGCCCCCGGGCCGGCGGGTGCGCGGCGCTACCACCTGTTTGTGCCGCCCGGGCTGGCGGTGCGCCCGGGCGAGAAGCTGCCGCTTCTGTTGATGCTGCACGGCTGCGGCCAGACGGGGCGCGACCTGGCGGTCATCTCGCGCATGAACCTGCTGGCAGCCCGCGAGCGATTTCTGGTGCTGTACCCCGAGCAGGAGCGCGTGGCCAACGCGCACGGCTGCTGGAGCTGGTTTGAGCGGCGCAGCGGCAAGGCCGACGCCGAAGCCGCCACGCTGCTGGCTGCGGTTGACAAGGTGGCCCTGCGCTACCCGGTGGACCTGGGCCGGGTGGCGGTGGCGGGCCTGTCGGCCGGGGCCAGCATGGCGGTGCTGATGGCGGCACTGTTCCCGTCGCGCTTTTGTGCGGTGGTGATGCATTCGGGCGTGGCGCCGGGCACGGCCGAATCGTCGGGCACCGCGCTGGTGGCCATGCAGGGGCGGCGCGAGGCCTTTTTGCCAGACCTGCCTTGGGCCGTTGCTGCGGCGGGCTCGGCGTCTGTACCAGCCCCGCCCGCCTCTGCTGCCCGGCACCTGCCCCCGCTGCTGGTGGTGCACGGTGATGCCGATGGTGTGGTGTCGCTGCGCAACGCCACCGCGGCGGCAGCGCTGTGGGCCGACGCGCTGGGGGCCCGCCCCGGACCGGTGCGCACGCTGCAGCGCGGCCAGCGGCGCGCCATGCGGGTCACAGACTTCAAGGCCCGCGGCCGCACGGTGGTCACGCTGCGCGAGGTGCACGGCCTGGCCCACGCCTGGAGCGGCGGCGCCGCCAGCCTGCCCTACAGCGACCCGGACGGGCCGGACGCCTCTGCGCTGGTCTGGGCCTTTGTCGCACGCCAGTTTCAGCGTCATCAAGCGACGGTTTAGGGCCAAATAGGCCGCTAGGGCTTGTTTTATAAGCCCTAATTGCTATAAACAATGTAGCAAATGGATGCGGCAGTGCCGGATGCGTGCGCCACGCGCCTGGGCGCCTGGCCGGCACCCGGTCGGCACCGGGCAATCCGGCTGTGCCATCGCGGGCGTAAAAAAGCCCGGCGGTGCCGGGCTTGTGGTGTCTGGGAAGCGGTGCCCGGGCCCCTACACCAGCCGCACCGCCACCAGCTCCTTCTTGAGGTACGCGTAGAACAGCGGCGCCGCCACCAGCCCTGCAGGTCCGAACACCGCCTCGGCCACGAACATCACCGACAGCAGCTCCCACACGCCCATGTGCGTGCGGCGGCCCACCACCTTGGCGTTGATCACGTACTCGGCCTTGTGGATCAGGATCAAAAAGCCCAGGCAGGCAGCCGCCGCCAGCGGCGACACCGACAGGCCCACGATGGTGATGACCACGTTGCACACCAGGTTGCCCACAATGGGCACCAGCCCCGCCACAAACGTGAACGTGATCAGCATGGGCGTGTACGGCAGCGCCATGCCCCACAGGGGCAGCACGAACAGCAGGAACAGCGCCGTGAGCACGGTGTTGAACGCTGCAATCCAGAACTGCGCCGCCACAATCTGGCGGAAGGCCTCGCCAAACAGCACGATGCGGGTGCGCAGCGCCTGTGCCAGCGGCCCCAGGTCGACCGGGGGCGGGCGCACGGCGGCCAGCGCGCCAATCAGCAGGCCCACGTAGGCAAACAGCAGCCCGGCCAGCCACGCGCGGCCCGCCATGGCCAGCGCGCCGGCCTTGGCGCCCAGGTAGGCAGCGATGGTGCGCTGGATTTCAGCGGCGCCCTCGGGCAGGTGGGCGGCCATGTCGGGCGGCAGCTTCAGGCGCAATTCGAGCACCGTGCGGGCCATGTAGTCGAGCAGCTCGCGGTATTGCTGGGGCGCTTCCACCAGGTAGCCGCGTGAATGCGTCAGTCCGATGGCCAGCAGGGCCAGCGGCAGCAGCATCACCACCCCGGCCGCGGCCACCTGCGCCAGGCGCAAGGTGCGCACCGGCGTGTTGCTGACGCGGCGCGCCGCATTCACCAGGCAGCCCGTGAGCCACCGCGTGAGCAAAAAGCCCAGGCACACGCACAGCAGGCCGGGCAGCAGACCGCGCCACATCACCAGCAGCAGCGTGCCTGCGACCAGCAGGTAGCTGGCCATGACCACGCCGCGCGTCAGCACGGGGCCCGGTGGTGCGGGCAATGCAATGGCAGGGTCGGCCACCGGGGCGCCGCCAGGCGGTGGGGGCGCGTCGGGGCTGGTCTCGTACAGGGCAGGGGGGAGCGCCATGCGCTTGCGGGGACGGGTGTGGAGGCGGGTTAAGGGAGCGCGCGGGGCTGTGTTCAGCCCACCGTCACGGCAGCGCCGTCGCCGCGGGCGGCAATCACGCCAATCTCGTACACCGCCTCGCCAGCGGCACGCAGCGTGGCGGCCGTGGCTGCAGCCGCGGCGGCATCGACCACCACCACCATGCCGATCCCGTTGTTGAACGTGCGGTTCATCTCGATGTCGTCAATGCCTGCGGTGGCCTGCAGCCACGCAAACAGCTCGGTCTGGGGCCAGCTGCCCTTCTTCAGGTGGGCGGCAGTGCCTTCGGGCAGCACGCGGGGGATGTTCTCCAGCAGGCCGCCGCCGGTGATGTGGGCCAGCGCCTTGATGCCGCCGGCACCTTCCGCGTGCGGGTGGGCGGCCAGCGCAGCCAGCACGTTCTTCACGTACAGGCGGGTGGGCTCCATCACGGCGTGCTTGAAGGGCTTGCCGTCCAGCGTGGCAGGTACGGTGCCCTGGCTTTCAGCGCGGTCGATGCACTTGCGCACCAGGCTGAAGCCGTTGGAGTGCACGCCGGCCGAGGCCAGGCCCAGCACCACGTCGCCGGGCTTCACGTCCTTGCCGGTCAGGATTTTGGATTTTTCGACTGCACCCACGGCAAAACCGGCCAGGTCGTATTCGCCAGCCGGGTACATGCCGGGCATTTCGGCGGTTTCGCCGCCGATCAGGGCGCAGCCCGAGAGCTCGCAGCCCTTGGCAATGCCGCCCACCACGGCGGCGGCGGTGTCCACGTCCAGCTTGCCGCAGGCAAAGTAGTCGAGGAAGAACAGGGGCTCGGCGCCTTGCACCAGCACGTCGTTCACGCTCATGGCCACCAGGTCGATGCCCACGGTGTCGTGCATGTTCCACTCAAAAGCCAGCTTGAGCTTGGTGCCCACGCCGTCGGTGCCCGACACCAGCACCGGTTCCTTGTAGCGCTTGGGCACTTCAAACAGCGCGCCAAAGCCGCCGATCCCTGCCAGCACCCCTTCGCGCATGGTCTTCTTGGCCAGCGGCTTGATGCGCTCGACCAGTGCGTCGCCTGCATCGATGTCAACACCGGCGTCTTTGTAGGAAATGGGGGTGGAGGAGGCAGAGGAGCTCATGGAGGATAAATGTGCAGGTGGCCCGCAGAGGGGGCGGGAATCCGCGATTTTAAGGGTGCGGCCCGGTGTTACCCCGTCAGCCCTGCGGCAGGTCTGGCTTTGGCGCCCGCGGCGTGGTGGCGGCGCGCCACAGCACGCCCGCCAGCGCCAGCGCGCCAAAGCCCATTCCGGCCGCAAACGTGGCGCGCGGGCCCAGCTGGTCCCACAGCAGCCCGGCCATGCCGCTGGCCAGCAGCAGCGCCACGCCGCTGACCAGGTTGAACATGCCAAAGGCCGTGCCGCGCAGGTCGGCCGGGGCGTGGTGGGCCACCATGGCGGCCAGCAGGCCCTGCGTCATGGCCATGTGCAGGCCCCACAGCGCCACGCCCGCCCAGGCCACCGGGCCGTGGCCCCGCCAGGCCAGCAGGGCGTCGGCGGCGATCAGCACCACCAACCCGGCGGCCAGCAGCCGGTGGTGGCTGACCCGGTCGGACAGCTTGCCCAGCGGGTAGGCGCCGGCCGCAAACACCACGTTCATCACGATGAGCACCAGCGGCGTCCAGGCCAGAGCCAGCCCGTCCTGCTGCAGGCGCAGTACCAGAAAGGCCTCGCTGAACCGGGCCAGCGTGAAGATGGCGCCCAGCGCCACCACCCACCAGTAGCCACCGCCCAGCCGACGCAGGTTTTCGCGGCGGATGGGGTTGGTGCGCGCGGCGCCCGGGGCACGCTCGGGCTCGCGCACGCCCACCACCAGCAGCACCACGCACAGCACGGCGGGTATCACCGCCACCCAGAACACCGCGCGAAAGTCGTTGGCCCACAGCAGCATCAGCGCAATGGCCAGCACCGGGCCCAGAAATGCGCCCACGGTGTCGAGCGACTGCCGCAGCCCGAAGGCCGCCCCGCGCTGCTCGGGCGGCGCGATGTCGGCCACCAGGGCATCGCGGGGCGCCCCGCGGATGCCCTTGCCCACGCGGTCCATGAGCCGCGCGGTCACCAGCCAGCCGGTGGTGGTGGCCAGCGCAAACAGCGGCTTGGACAAGGCTCCCAGCCCGTACCCCAGCACGGCCAGCGGCTTGCGGCGGCCCCACCAGTCGCTCAGCGCGCCCGAAAAGACCTTGACCATGAGCGCCGTGGCCTCGGCCGCGCCCTCGATCAGGCCCACGGTGACCATGCTCACCCCCAGCGTGGCCACCATGAACACGGGCAGCAGGCTGTGGATCATCTCGGACGACACATCCATCAGCAGGCTCACAAAGCCCAGGGCCCAGATGGCGCCGGGCAGGCGCCGCGAGGCGGGATCGGCAGGGGACATGGCGGGTACTGGGGTGGAGTGGGGTGGTGCGCCGGCGGGCCTGCAGCCCGGGCGCTGGCGGCAGACTAAAATCCGTAGCATTGTCGCCGCACCCCGGGCGCCGCTGGGCCGCTTTCAGCCCGGGGCCAGTGCGTGGCTGGCGCCTGTTGCCGCTGCGGCAGGCGCCCCCGGATTCCCTCTTTCTCCCCTTTGCGATGCCGATCCCGAACCTGCCCCTGCCTGCCGCTTTCGCATCCACCGCGCCGGATGGCTTTGCGCCACCTGCCTGCCGCGCATGAAGCAGCTGGCGCTGGACATCGGCCTGGCCTCGGGCCCCACGCTGGCCCGGTTCTTCGCCGGACCCAACGAGGCTGCGCTGCAGCACCTGCGCCTGGCCGCCGGCGATGGCAGCAGCCTGGCCACGCGTTCGCCCGTGCCCACCTACCTGTGGGGCGAGCCCGGCAGCGGCAAGACGCACCTGCTGCAAGCCGTGCGCCACGCCCTGCGCGAACAGGGCAGCGGCGTGGGCTGGCTCGACCCATCGGTGGCCGAGCCGCCCGAGTTCGACGACCAATGGGCCGCCGTGGTGATGGACGACGTGCACCTGTACAGCACCGCCCTGCAGGCCACGGCCTTCAACTGGTTTGTGAATGCCATCAGCCCGGCCAGCGGCAGCCAGCGCTGGGTGCTGGCTGCCGGCAGCCTGCCCCCGGCCGACCTGCCCCTGCGCGACGACCTGCGCAGCCGCCTGGGCTGGGGCCATGTGTTCCAGCTGCAGCTCCTCGGCGAGGCCGAGCGCCGCGCCGTGCTGCGCCAGGAGGCCGACGCGCGGGGCGTGTTCCTGGGCGACGACGTCATGGACTACATGCTCAACCGCTTTTCGCGCGACCTGGGCAGCCTGATGCAGCTGCTCGACCAGCTGGACGCGTTTGCCTTGCGCACCCAGCGCGCCATCACGATTCCGCTGCTCAAGACGATGCTCGAATCCGAATGATGTTGCGCCTCCCTTTTTTCCCTTTGTGAACCTGCATGACTTCTGAAACCCGTCGCCCGCGGCTTGCCCTGTTTGACCTCGACCACACGCTGCTGCCGCTCGACTCCGACTACGAGTGGGGCGAGTTCACCATCCGCATTGGCTGGAACGATCCCGTGGAGTTCGCGCGCCGCAACGACGAGTTCTATGCCCACTACCAGGCCGGCACGCTCGATGTGCACGACTACGTGCGCTTTGCGACCGAAGCCGTGCGTCTGCGCGGGCCCGAGGCGGCCGCGGCCGCGCACCAGCAGTTCATGCGCGAGGTCATCACCCCCGCCATCCAGCCGCAGGCGCTCGATCTGATCCGCCGCCACCAGGCGGCGGGCGACGAGGTGCTGATCGTCACGGCCACCAACGAATTCGTCACCACGCCCATCGCCCAGGCGCTGGGCGTGCCGCAACTGCTGGCCGTGCAGCTGCTGCGCGACGCCAGCGGCTGGTACACCGGCGAGATCGAAGGCGTGCCCACCATGCGCGAGGGCAAGGTGCGCCGCATGGAACAATGGTTGGCCGAGCGGCAGCTCAGCTGGACCGACGTGGAGAGCACTTTCTACAGCGACTCCATGAACGACGTGCCCCTGCTGGAAAAGGTGAACCACCCCGTGGCCACCAACCCCGACCCGCGCCTGCGCGCCCTGGCCCAGGAGCGCGGCTGGCGCATACTGGATCTGTTCCCGGCACCCTCCAGCGAGCCTGCCAGCCAGACGGCCGCCTGACCCCTGCGCTTGCAGCCCCCTGATATTTCCCTACCCATGATCAAGAAGTTCCTAGACAAGCTGATGGGCAAGTCCACGCCCGGCACCTCCGGTGGCAAGCCCCATTTCGGCAAGCGCGAAGAGGTGCCCGCCACCGTCCACGGCATCAACCCCGAGCTGGTGGACCGCCGTGCCGCCGAGGTGGTGGCCACGCTCAAGCAGGCGGGGTATGAGGCCTACATCGTGGGCGGCGCCGTGCGCGACCTGCTGCTGGGCCTGCGCCCCAAGGATTTCGACGTGGCCACCAACGCCACGCCCGAGCAGGTCAAGGGGCTGTTTCGCCGCGCGTTCATCATCGGCAAGCGCTTTCGCATCGTGCATGTGGTGCACGGCAGGGGCCGCGAGCATGAAGTCATCGAGGTCTCCACCTTCCGTGCGTATCTGGACAACGCCGCGGCCGGCCAGGTGACCGGCAACGAAAAGACCAGCAAGGCCCAGCTGTCGGGCATGCAGCATGCGGTGGACGCCAGCGGCCGCGTGCTGCGCGACAACGTCTGGGGCCCGCAGGACGAAGACGCCACCCGCCGCGACTTCACCGTGAACGCCATGTACTACGACCCGGTCAGCCAGATCGTGGTGGACTACCACAAGGGCATCCAGGACGCGAAGAAAAAGACGCTGCGCATGATTGGCGACCCCGCCACGCGCTACCGCGAAGACCCGGTGCGCATCATCCGCGCCGTGCGCTTTGCGGCCAAGCTCAGCGGGCTGGGCTTCACCATCGACAGCAAGACGGCTGCACCGCTGGTGCAGTCGCAGGCACTGCTGGCCGATGTGCCGCAAAGCCGCATGTTCGACGAGATGCTCAAGCTGCTGCAGACCGGCCACTCGCTGGCCAGCATCGAGCAGCTGCGCAAGCTGGGCATGGCCCGCGGCATCTACCCGCTGCTGGACGTGGCCGTGGAGCGCGCCGATACGCCGTTTGTGAAAGCCGCGCTCATCGACACCGACCGCCGCGTGAACGAAGGCAAGCCCGTGGCTCCCAGCTTTCTGCTGGCCTGCGTGCTGTGGGAAGACGTGCGAAATGGCTGGGAGCTGCGCCTGAACCAGCGCCAGCACCCGCTGCCCGCGCTGCAGGACGCCATCGACGAAGTGTTCGACAAGCGCATTGGCGATGTGTCGGGCCGCGGCAAGCTGGCCGCCGATATGCGCGAGATTTGGGTCATGCAGCCCCGCTTTGAAAAGCGCGTGGGCAGCACACCGTTCGGCATGGTCATGCAGCCGCGCTTCCGTGCCGGGTTTGACTTCATGCGCCTGCGCGCCGATGTGGGCGAGGTCGAGGAAGCGCTGGCCGAGTGGTGGCAGGACTTCCAGACCGCCGACGACGAGCGCCGCGAAGACCTGATGGACCAGGCCCGGGAAGAACAAAAGGCGCGCCAGAAGGCGCAGCCCGTGGTCAAGCGCGTGCCGCGCAGTGCAGCGCCCGCGCCGGCCCGCTCGCCCGACGGGCAAGACTCCGCAGCCCGCAGTGCAGGCCCAGCAGGTGAAGGTGATGCCTACGGCGAGCTGGCCAGCCAGGGCGATGTGCCCAAGAAGCGCCGCCGTCGCCGCCGCAAGCCTGGCGGTGGGGAGTCTGCGGGCGGCGACAACGCCCCGGCCTCTGCAGCGGCCGGTGACTGACACGCACAAGCCCGTCGCGGCGCTGGCATCAGGCGCCGTGCCTGCATCGCCACCGGTGCAGGTGTATGTCGGGATGGGCGCCAACCTGGGCGACCGCCACGGAGCCCTGCGCGCCGCGGTGGCCGCCATGGACCGTCTGCCCGGAACGCGCGTACACCGCGTTTCGGCCCTGTACGCCAGCGCCCCCGTGGATGCGGGCGGGCCCGATTACCTCAACGCTGTGGCCGAGCTCGCCACCACCTTGCCCCCGCTGCCCCTGCTGCAGGCCCTGCAGGCGCTGGAGCTGGGTGCAGGCCGCGAGCGCCCCTACCGCAACGCACCGCGCACGCTCGACCTGGACATCCTGTGGTTCGGGAGGGAAACCATCAGCCTGCCCGAGCTGACCGTGCCCCATCCGCGCATGCTGGAGCGCGCCTTTGTGCTGCGCCCGCTGGCCGACCTGGCGCCGCACCGGGTGGGCGCCGCAGCCCTTGAAGCCGTGGCCTCGCAAGCCATTCGCATGCTGGAAGGCTCTGGATGGGCTGGTTTGAAAGATGGACTGAATGCTCCTGAAAAGTGAGCATTCAGTGCATACGTATCAGGCCCTAGAGGCCAAAATGACCTGAAAAATGACAGCCCAGGCCGGTGTGGGCTGCCCGGGCTGTCTGCTGTGTGCAAAAGCGGTCCGTGGCGGTGCGCCGCCGTCAGTCCACCTTGGCGCCCGAGGCCTTCACCACCTGCTGGTACTTGGCGCGTTCGCTCGCCATGAAGGCGTCAAACTGCTGCGGCGAGGTGGGCACGGGTTCGGCCAGCAGCGCACCAAAGCGGGTCTTCGTTTCGGGCGCATTCAGCGCCGCCACAAAGGCCTTGTTCAGCCTGTCGATCACGGGCCGTGGCGTGCCGGCCGGGGCCACCAGGCCCCACCAGGTGTCGATGGAAAAGCCGCTGAACGTGGCCGAGGTGGCGGCGAGCGGCGGCACGCCGGGCAGCGAGGGTGAAGCCTCCAGCGAGGTCACGGCCAGCGCCTTGAGCTTGCCCGAGCGGATGTTGGGCGCAGCGGCTGCCAGGTTGTCGATGTTGAAATCCACCTCGCCGGCCAGCAGCGCCAGCTGCGCGGGGTTGGCGCCGCGGTAGGGGATGTGCAGCGCAAAGATGCCGGCCTTCTGCTTGAACATCTCGCCCGCCAGGTGCCCTGCGCTCCCGTTGCCGCCGCTGCCGTAGTTCAGCTTGGCGGGGTTGGCCCGGGCATAGGCGATCAGGTCGGCCACGGTGTTGATCTTCAGTTGCTCGGCACGCGCGGCGTTGATGACCAGCACGTTGGGCACGCGCACCATCTGCGTGATGCCCGCGAAGTCCTTGCCTGCGTCGTAGGGCATCTTTGAGTACAGCCACGGGTTGACCGCATGGGTGGCAGTGGCGGCGATGCCGATGGTCAGGCCGTCGGGCGCGGCCTTGGCAATGGCGTCGGCGCCGATGTTGCCCCCTGCGCCGGCCCTGTTGTCGATGACCACGGTACCCAGTGATTCGCGCACGCGCTCGGCCAGGGCCCGCGCGGTCACGTCAATCGGGCCCCCGGCGGCGTAGGGCACCACCAGCTTGATGGGCTGGCCCGTGTTGTCTTGCGCAAGCGCCAGCGGCGCCGCAAAGCATGAAAAAAGGGCCGCGGCAACCGCGGTACTGGAGAGGAGGAGGTGTCTGCGGGTCATGCCACCATTGTGCAAAGGTGCTGCCCGGCTGTCTTCCGGCATAACCCGCGGCGTGGACGGGGCCATGCAGAGTGCCTGCGCGGGCCGGGCGATGGTCGGCTGCAGCGCGCAGGCCGTTGGTGCGGGTCAGATGTCCTGGGTCAGCCCGAGCTCTTCGACCAGCATGGCCAGCTCGTGCGAGGAGCGGATGTCCAGCTTCAGGAAGATGGCCGAGCGGTGGGTGTCCACCGTGCGCGGGTCGATGGGGCGCCCCGGGTCGCGCAGGCCGAGGGTACGGGCCACTTCCTTGCTGCTCTGGCCCGTGGCCAGCTGCCGTGCCACTTCCTGCTGCCGCGGGCTGAGCGCGTTCCAGCGCTCCCGCAGCATGTGCTGGCGCCGGGCGCGCGCAGCATCGGCCTGCGAAAGCTCAGTGGCGCGGGCCACGGCCGACAGCAGGGTGTGTTCGTTGCAGGGCTTTTCCAGCCAGTCCACCGCGCCCTGTTTCACTGCCGCGACCGCCGACGCCACTTCGCCATGGGCCGACAGGAACACCACCTTGAGCACCGAGCCCCGCTGGCGCATTTCCTCAAACACCTGCAGCCCGCTCATTCCGTCCATGCGCAGGTCCAGCAGCACGCAGCCCGGCTGTGCCAGGTCGGCCCCCTGCAGAAACTCTGTACCGCTGGCAAACAGGTGGGCACTGTGGCCACCGGCCAGCAGCAGCGCGGCCAGCGAATGGCGCACGCCGTCGTCGTCGTCCACGATGCAGACCTGGGCGGAAGTGGTGTGAGCAGCAGTGTCTGGCGTCATTTTTCAGGGGCCTCGGGCAGGCGGATCACAAAGACGGCACCGCCGCCTTCGCGGTTGGAGGCCTGCAGTTCGCCGCCCATGCTTTCGACAATGGAGCGGCAGATGTTCAGGCCCAGCCCCAGGCCTTCGGCCCGGGTGGTGAAGAAAGGCTCGAACAGCCGCGCAGCGATTTCCGGCGGCAGGCCGGGGCCGCGGTCCAGCACTTCGAGCAGCGCATGCCCGGCCTCGGCGCGGGTGCGCAGCAGCAGTTCGGGCGGCGGCGACTCGGGCTCGGCGCTGCCATGGGCTGCCTGCGCGCCCTGCATGGCTTGCAGCGCGTTGAGCCCCAGGTTCAGCACCACCTGCTCCAGCAGCACGCGGTCGGCATTCACGCACAGCGGCCCTGCAGCCAGGTCCAGCTGCACGGGGATGCCGTGCCGGCGTGCCTCGGCCCGCAGCAGCAGGGCCAGGGATTGGTCCACCACCACATTGAGGTCGCAGGGCTCGCGGGACTGGGGCTGCTGGCGCACCCAGCGGCGGATGCGGCCCACGATGTCTGCGGCGCGCAGGGCCTGGTCTGACAGGGCGGTCAGGCTGTCGGCCAGCAGGTCGGTGCGGCCCTGGGCGGCCAGCGCGCGGGCCGCCGCCGCGTAGTTGACGAGGGCCGCCAATGGCTGGTTGAGCTCGTGCGCCAGCGTGGACGCCATCTCGCCCACGGTGATGACCCGCTGCACGCGCTGCAGCTGGGCTTCGCGCTGCTGCTGCTGTTCTTCGGCGCGCTTTTGGGCGGTGATGTCCACCACCGAACTCATCCAGCCGATGTTCCGGTTGTCGCCGTCAATGAGGCGCGCGGTGTACACCATGGTGTGCACGTCGCGCCCGTCGCGGTGACGCAGGCGCGACTCGAACCCCTGCGGGGCGGCTTGTCCGGCCAGGGCCATCTCGCTGTCCTGCCAGTGGCGGGGGAGGTCGTCGGGGTGCCAGTAGGGGTAGGGCGGCAGCTGGCCGACCAGTTCATCGGCGCGGTAGCCCACCATCTCGCACATGGCGGCGTTCACGTACACGATGCGGCCCTGCAGGTCACGCGCCCGCATGCCCACCAGCAAGGCGTCTTCCATGGACTGCCGGAACGCCTGCGCCTGCTGCAGGGCGTGGGTGCGCTCTTGCACGCGCTGCTCCAGTTCAATGCGGGCACGCTGGTTTTCCTGCAGGTGGCGCTCGCGCAGGCGCCAGTACAAGGCCGCCAGCACCAGAAGGCCCGATGCCAGGCTGGCCAGCGCCCAGGCCTGCTGGCGTGCCAGGGCCACGGCCCGGCTGTCGGCGGTGAGCGTGAGCGTCCAGCCCAGGTCGGGCAGGGCCTCGTTCAGCGCCAGGTAGCGGCTGCCACCCGCGGGCAGTGCGAGTTCCATGCCCGGCTCGTCACGCTGCTGGCGCAGGGTCCAGGGCACTGCAACCGGGCTCCAGTCGCTGCCGTACTGTTCTTCGTTGCGCACGCGCTGAACGTCTGCCGCCGCCAGGGGCCGCGTGGTCTTGTAGAGCCAGGGCGACACCGACCCCAGGAACACGATGCCCAGCGCATCGGTGACGAACACCGGGTCCCGCAGCTGCGCCCAGGTGGCCACGATGGGCTGCATGTCGATCTTCACGGCCACCACGCCGATCACGCGGTCGCCATCGCGCACGGGGGCCGAGGCAAACAGCCCGGGCTCGCCGGTGGTCTTGCCGACGCCGTAAAAGCGCCCCGCCAGCCCGGCCAGCGCATCGCTGAAATACGGCCGGTTGCTGTAGTTCTGGTGCACGAAGCTGCGCGGGGACTGCCAGTTGCTCGACGCCACCGTGCGCCCGCTGGTGTCCATCACATACAGCACGTCGGAGCCTGCGTGTGCATTGACGGTTTCCAGGTACACATTGGCGGCCGCGCGGTCGCGCTCCGAGTCTGGCGCCTTGAGCAGCGCCGTCACCAGCGGCTGCTGCGCGGCCGTAAACGGCAGAAAGCTGTAGCGCGTGGCCACACCGCGCAAGGCCAGCGTCTGCACTTCACTGGACCGGCGCAGGTTGTCCCACTGGTTGTCGAGCTCGCTTTGTGCCGCCCATTCACCTGCCCCCCAGACCAGCAGGCCCGACAGCGCAAGCATGGTGGCGGCGGTACTGGCGACGGCCCAGCCGCGGCGCTGTACGGTGGGTGGCTGATCGGGGTTCACTGCAGGGCGCGCCAGGGGCACGCCAGACGGGTGCACCGCCCCGGTGCGGGGCCGTGGTCAACACAGTACAGGCTGCGCATGGCAAATCAGGGGCGGTGCAGTCCGGCAACCGGCTGGCAGTCAGCCGCCGTGCTTGTCGGCTTCGGACGTGAACGAGTCTGCGAAAAACTCGTCAGGGGGCAGGCCGCGGTGTGCGCTGTAGGCGTCACGGGCGCTCTCGACCACGATGGGTGCACCGCAGGCGTACACCTGGTGGCCCGAGAGGTCTGCAAAATCATCGAGCACAGCCTGGTGCACGAAGCCCGTGCGACCCGTCCAGGCGTCTTCGGGCAGTGCATCCGACACCACGGGCACGTAGCGCAGGTTCGGCATGTCTGCCGCGCGGGCCAGCACCCAGTCGTGCATGTACAGATCGCCCGGGCGGCGCCCGCCCCAGTACAGCACCGTGGGGCGCGCGATGGCCTTGAACTGCATGTGTTCGATGAGCGCCTTGATGGGGGCAAAGCCGGTGCCCGATGCCAGCAGCACGATGGGCTTGGTGGAGTCCTCGCGCAGAAAGAAGCTGCCGAACGGCCCCTCGACCCGAAGGATCTCCTTTTCCTTCATCGCACCGAACACATGATCGGTGAACCGGCCGCCCGGCATGTGCCGGACGTGCAGCTCCACTCCGGGCGCATCGCTTTGCGTATGCGGTGCGTTGGCCATGGAGTACGCGCGGCGGGCGCCATCGCGCAGGATGAACTCGATGTACTGCCCTGCGTGGTAGCGGAAGGTGTCGGCCGCAGGCAGTTGCAGGCGCACCTGCATCACGTCATGCGATTTCTTTTCCAGCGCTGCCACGCGCACGGGCATCTTCTTGATGGGGAAGGCGCTTTCGTCGGTGACCTGGCGCGACTCCAGCACGACATCGGTCAGCGGCTGCGCGCAGCAGGTCAGCACGAATCCGGCTTCTTCCTCGTCGGCCGTGAGCGCCTTGGACTGGTGTTCTCCGTGGTGCACGGCGCCGCTGAGCTTCTTGCACTTGCACGAGCCACACGCGCCGTCCTTGCACCCGTAGGGCAGGCCCACGCCGCTGCGGATGGCGCTGGCCAGGATGGTTTCGCCCGCCTGGGTGCTGAAGGCGCGCCCGCTGGGCTGCACGGTGATCTGGAACGATGCCGCGCCGGAGCCGGCAGCCGCGTCTGGGCTGGTCATGTTGTGGGTATCCTCGGAACGTATATCTTTTTCATCCGCCGCGGGCGCCAGCACGGCTGCATGTGCAGCGTGCAACAGGTGGCCCGGGCGTCAAGCAAACGGATCCGATTTTGCCTTCAAACCAAAGCCCTCTTGGCGCGCTGCCAGCGCGCTTTCGCCGTGAACGCCTGTTGATCGTGGGGTGTGGTGATGTAGGTCAACGCGTAGCGCGCGATCTGCATGCCGGGCCGGGAGCCGGCCGCATGCAGGTGATGGCCCTCACCTCCAGCCCGGGCCGCAGGGCCAGCCTGCGTGGGCTGGGCGTGCGCCCGCTGGTGGGTGATCTGGACAACGCCGCTACGCTCCGGCGGCTGGCCGGGGTGGCCACACGCGTGCTGCACCTGGCACCGCCCCCTGGCGAGGGCGCTGGCGGCGACGCATGGTGGCGCGACCCGCGCACCGTGGCGCTGGCGCGCGCGCTGCGCCTGCGCACCACACCGGTATCGCTGGTGTACGCGTCCACCAGCGGTGTGTACGGAGACTGCCAGGGAGCACTGGTGGCCGAGACGCGCGCCGTGGCCCCGGCCACGCCCCGCGCGCAGCGGCGCGTGAATGCCGAGCGCGCGGTGCGCCACCTGGGCCGCGCTGGCGTGCGGGCGAGCGTGCTGCGCATTCCCGGCATTTATGCACCCGACCGTGAAGGCGGCACCCCCGAGGCCCGCCTGCGTCGTGGCACGCCCGTGCTGGTGAGCGAAGACGATGTCTACACCAACCACATCCACGCGGACGATCTGGCCCGGGCCTGCATGGCTGCGCTGTGGCGTGGCCGCCCGCAGCGCGTCTACAACGCCAGCGATTCCACGCACATGAAGATGGGCGACTACTTCGACCTGGCCGCGGATCTGTACGGGCTGCCCCGCCCGCCGCGCGTGCCGCGCAGTGCAGCGAAGGAGCAGCTGTCGCTGATGCTGCTGAGCTTCATGAGTGAATCGCGCCGGCTCGATAACGGGCGCATGCTGAAGGAACTGGGGGTGCGGCTGCGTTATCCCGACGTGGAAGTGGGCCTGCAGTCCGCCGTTTGAGTTACGGCCACTGGCTTGCTCGGCAGACACTGCGCGGGTTTTGCGAGGGGGCCGCAGGTGCCAGCCGGTGCCCCCGGACAGCCCGGTTGCAGCGCGCGTGGGTGGAACTGCGCGGGCCGGATGCTCAGCGCGGGTGGCTGTTGCCCTGGCTGTCGTAGCAACGGAACACGTTGCACTGGGTGAACTTGGGGGGAGTGGGTGGCGCCACCACGGGTGGGGGTACCGGGCGTGGATGCCTGGGCGGCAGCACGATGGTGGTGGGCGGCACCACCACAGGCCGCATTGCGCGGGTTTTTTCCAGTTCGGCATAGGCGGCAGGCCCCAGGCAATCCAGGTCCACCTGCCGCTGGGCGGCCTCCACACGCTGGTTCTGCTCGTAAGTGCCGGCGTCGCCAGCGCTGATCGCCGTGTCGAGGTTGCGCCGGGAGCGTGCGCATTCTGGCGACCGCGCGTAGTCGGGTCGTGGCTGGGCTGTAGGCGCGGGTGCCGGCGCATTGCGTGCCGCCTGGGCCTGCGCCGCGGCTTCTGCCTGCAGCCTTTGCTGCTTGCGCTCCAGCGCTTGCTCGGCCTCGGCCCGCTCGCGCTGGATGTCGGCGGGGCTCTTGCGGGCTTCCACCTCGCGCGCGGACGCGCCGCTTTGACAGGCGCCGTCGGTGTAGGTCACCTTGCCGGTGGCCGGGTCGGTGCAGCGCACCACCTGCGCTTGGACCACCGTGGCCGCCAGTGCGAGGCTGCCTGCAGCAGTAAGGGTGCAAAAGAGTTTGTGCATGGCCCAGGTTTCCCGGTGGCTGGCGGCTGGCCTGAGTGCGTGCCTTGCGCTGGTCAGGGCTTGTCGGGGTTGTTGGTCTGTTGCCGGCTGCGCCAGTCCTGCGGGTGGGGCGCATAGCTGCCGGGGGCCATTTGCCCGGGGCGCTGGTAGTCGGGGCGGCGTGATTCGGCGGCGCGGCGGTCTCGCTCGGCCTGCTCGCGTGCACGGCGGTCCGCTTCACGGGCCTGTTGCTCCCGGCGCTCGCGGTCGCGTTCGCGTGCTTCGCGGTCCCGGTCGCGCTCCCGTTCACGCCAGTGGCGGTCCCGGTCCCGGTCGTTCTCCCAGCGGTCCCGGCCACCGTAGTACACCGGTGCTGGTGGCGCGCTGTAGGGGTACACGATGGGTGCAGGAGGTGCGCGGTAGACGGCGCTGCCCCCGTACACGTAGCCCGGCTGCTCGTACACCGTGTAGCCCGGGGCCTGGTAGTACGGGTCTCCCGGGACGGTGGCACAACCGGTAACGGCCGCGCCCAGTGCCGCGACGGAGACAAGGCGGATGAGGATGTGTTTCATGGTGGTCAGAACCTGTTTGCAGGGCATGCGTTCCATCGCGATCGTAAAGCTGCCGAAAAGTGGCACCGTTTCCGTAACGGACGGAGTGCGGCGACCGACTTGCCCTCTCAATGTAGCGTTTGAGACGGGTTGCCGGTTGACCGGGCTTGCGATGACGCAGTCAGGACCGTGTCGCGCTGGAGTGCAAGCGCCATGGCTGGCGAATGCGCGTCACGCGGTTGTGCAGGGCGCCGCCGGGGTTGCGGGACCCCGGGGCGCACCCGGCGCCGGGCGCGGGGCGGGCTGTGTAAAGTTTTTGACGGTGGTTGCTGCCTGCCGCTGGCCGCGAACCTGACCGAACCGAACCAAGAGGGGCCCTGCCGAGGGCCGGTTTCCCTGACGGAAGTATGCCGACACCCGGACAACGCCCTGCGTTCCGGGCCAGATGACCGCAGTGACCGCTTACTTGGGCAGCACGCGGCGGATGGTTTCGGCCAGGTCCTCGGCCACAAACTTCGCCACGTAGCCGTCTGCGCCCACGCTGCGCACATGGTCCTCGTTGGCCGAGCCTGACAGTGACGAGTGGATGACCACCGGCAGGCCATGGAAGCGCGCGTCCTGCTTGATGTTGCGGGTCAGGGTGAAGCCATCCATCTCGGGCATTTCCAGGTCGGTCAGCACCATGGCCACGCGGTCGAGCACGGTTTTGCCCTCGGCTTCAGCGCTCTTGGCGATGGCGTTGAGGCGGTCCCACGCTTCCTTGCCCGACTTGACCATTTCGTAAGGAGCGTTGAGCACCTTGAGTTCCTGCTCGATCAGCGAGCGGGCCACAAACGAGTCGTCTGCGGCGAGGATGATCGTGCCCGGCTTGAGCTTGAGCTTGGCGCCCACTTTTTCCTCAGTGACCTCATGGCCGTCCGAGGGCGAGATCATCTGCAGGATGGCCTCGACGTCCAGCACCTGGGCCAGGCGGGACTCATCGGTGTTTCCATCGAGCCGGGCGATGCTGGTCACCAGCTTGCCCGCCGCGCCGCTGGTTTCGGCCGAGAGCACCTGCTTCCAGTCGAGCCGGACGATGTCTTCCACGGACTCCACCGCAAAGGCCTGGGTGGTGCGCGCGTACTCGGTCACCAGCATGATGTTGAGCCCCGTCTCGGGCTTGCAGCCCACGATGGCCGGAAGGTCCAGCACCGGAATCACCTGTCCGCGCAGATTGACGACCCCGAGCGAGTGGGACGTCGTACCAGCGATCGGTGTGATGCTTGGCATGGCCACGATTTCGCGGATCTTGAAAACGTTGATACCGAACAGCTCTGACTTTCCGAGAGCGGGATCTGTGCCAAGACGAAACAGCAGCAGCTCGAACTTGTTCGTGCTGGTGAGGTTGGTCCGTTCGTCGATTTCCTGCTGCACTGCTTTCATGAGGGGTCCTTCGCGCGATTGAAAAAACGCTTCTTTACAAATTCTAGGTTCAGAACCACCCGCACGGTACGCTAAATTTTCAGGCAATACCCGAATGGCACTGAGGGGCCAGGCTTTCAGGCCCTGGCCGCGCTCTCGATCACGGCGTACCGCGGGCGGCCGGTATGCCCGCGTGGACGGGGCGGTCGCCCGGGCGGGCGCCATGCCCTATGCTCTCGCCCTTTTTCCCGCACCGGAGCGCCCATGACTGACCCAGACACATTGCAGCCCGTGCATGAACCCCGCCTGTGGAGCGACGAGCGCTGGACGGCGCGCGTCATCAAGAACGAAGACGACGACGGCTGGGCGGTATCGATGACCCTTCACGGCGAGGCCGAGCCGGCGCTGGTGGGCCCCTGGACCATGGGGCGCGACAAGAAGAACCCCAAGCCGCTCGACGTGTCGGCCTTCAACACGCTGGTGAAGACCGCCAGCGAAGTGCTGCGCCGCCACGAACAGCAGTTGCATGCGCAGCTCAACAAGAGCGTGGCGGTCACCGTACAGGGCCGGCGCCTGCGGGTGGCGCTGAGCATCGTGCCCGACGATGAGGGCGCCACGGCCACGCTGAGCGCCACCGACGACCTGGGCGAAGAACTGGCCCGTGTGCCGGTACCCCCCACCTTCCGGCTGACCACCGCCAGTGCCACGGCCTGGGCTGAGGGCGACTTCGAACGCCCGCGCTGAGGCAGCACAGAACCAATCCCGGGATGCATGGCGCGCCAGGGGAGGGCTGTTCAGCCTTGCCCCAGGCGGCCGCCGCACCGCACCCGGCCTTGGCTTTCGCAAGCCAATCGCGCTGGTGACTGCCTGTGCGCAAGCCGCCACCTAAAATTCCGGAGTTGGCAGGCGTGGCGCAGCTTTTGCGCCAAGGGCCTGTCGGCAGCGTTCTCAGGGCGGGGCGGAATTCCCCACCGGCGGTATCCGTGGGCCGAAAGGTCTGCGGGAGCCCGCGAGCGCCTGCGGTGCCGCTGGGCATGGCAGGGTCAGCAGACCTGGTGAGAGGCCAGGGCCGACGGTCACAGTCCGGATGAAAGAGATCGCGAAAACTCCGGTGCCCTGGTGGGTGGCCGGCTGGCGGGCGCCCGTGCGCCTGCCGGCTGTGCCGTCGCCCGGCGGCAGCCGTGTTCGCGCGCGCCCTGATTCTGGCCCACCCCTTTTTTGAGGCACCCATGAATCAGTTCTCCCTCTCCCAGCCGACGCCGGTTGCCGCGCACCGCGGCGCCCGCGTGGCCATCATCAGTGCCAGCTGGCACCAGGACATCGTCCACCAGGCGCGCGATGCGGCGCTGGCCGAGTTCGACCGCAACGGCCTGCCGCCGGCCCAGGTGGCGCTGTTTGACGTGCCGGGCGCGTTCGAGATCCCGCTGCTGGCGCGCAAGCTGGCGCGCAGCGGCCGCTACGACGCCATCGTGGCGTGTGCGCTGGTGGTCAACGGCGGCATCTACCGCCACGAGTTCGTGACCACCGCCGTGATCGACGGCCTGATGCGCGTGCAGCTCGATACCGAAGTGCCGGTGATGTCGGCCGTGCTCACGCCGCGCGACTTCCACGACCATGAGGACCACCTGCAGTTCTTCCGCGGGCATTTCGTGAAGAAGGGCACCGAGGTGGCGCAGGCCTGCCTGCAGACCATGGCCTATCTGCGCAAGCTGGCATCGCCTACGGTCGGCAAGGCGGCGGCGCAGGCCGAGCCGGCCGGGGTGGCTGCCGAGGCGGTGTAGCCGCAACTCCTCTATAGCTATAACAAAGATAGCAATGTAGGCAATCAGAACGTGCGCTATAGCCCGATTTGGCTTGAAAAGGCTGATATTCAAGCCTCTGGGCGCTTCGGACCAGCCCAGCCGGTGTGGCGGCACTGAGCACCTTGTGCTTCGACAGGTTTCCCCTGAACGGGTGTCGGCCGCACGGCCACTGCACTGCAGCCAGCGAAATCGCGCTCTTGCGTCCCGCTTGCGCCCTACAACACCTTGTTGGCGCGCAGTGCTGCAATGCGCGCGGCATCCAGCCCCATCTCTGCCAGCACCTCGTCGGTGTGCTGCCCCAGCGCAGGCGGCGCATTGCGCAGCACGGGCGGCGTGGCCGACAGGCGCAACGGGCTGGCCACGCCGGTGATGTGTGCCACGCCGTCGCCTGCCTGGCCGCCCTGCCAGCGCGGCAGCGTCACCGTCAGGCCGCGGGCCTTGACCTGGTCGTCCTCGAACGCCTGGGCAATGGTGTTGATGGGGCCGCAGGGCACGGCCTTGTCTTCCAGCAGCGCAATCCAGGCCGCCGTGGTGCGCGTGCGCGTGACGGCCTCCATGGCGGGGATCAGCGCAGTACGGTTTTGCACACGCAGGGTGTTGGTGGCGTAGCGCGGGTCTGCAGCCCACTGGGGTTGTTCGGCCGCCGCGCAAAAGCGCTGGAACTGCCCGTCGTTGCCGATGGCCAGCAGCATGTTGCCGTCCTGCGTGGGGAAGTCCTGGTAGGGCGCCAGGCTGGGGTGGCTGTTGCCCATGCGGCCCGGCGCCTTGCCCGTGGCCAGGAAGCCCGCCGCCTGGTTGGCCAGCACGGCCATGCCTACGTCGAGCAGTGCCATGTCGATGTGCTGGCCCTGGCCGGTGCCGGTGGCCGCGTTGTCGCGCACATGCAGCGCGGCCAGGATGGCGTTGCTGGCGTAGATGCCGGTGAACAGGTCGATCACCGCCACGCCCACGCGCATGGGGCCGCCGCCAGGCTGACCGTCGGCCTGGCCGGTGATGCTCATCAGGCCCGTCATGGCCTGCACCATCAGGTCGTAACCGGCGCGTTCGGCGTACGGGCCGTCTTGCCCGAAGCCGGTGACGGAGCAGTAGATGAGGCGCGGGTTGAGCGCGCGCAGGCTTTCATGGTCCAGGCCGTATTGCCTGAGGCCACCCACCTTGAAGTTCTCCACCACGATGTCCGCCTCTTGCGCCATCTGCCGGATCAGCGCCTGGCCCTCGGTCGTGGCCATGTCGATGGTCACCGAGCGCTTGTTGCGGTTGCAGGCCGTGAAGTACGCGGCCTGTGTGGTGTCGTTGCCTCCGGAATCCTTCAAGAAGGGCGGGCCCCACTGGCGCGTGTCGTCGCCCAGGCCGGGGCGCTCCACCTTGACCACGTCGGCGCCCAGGTCGGCCAGCATCTGCGTGCACCAGGGGCCGGCCAGCACGCGCGAAAGGTCGAGGACCTTGATGCCTGCCAGGGCGCCGGTGGGGGTGGAGGGTGTGGTCATGGTGCGTGGTTACTATGAAATTGATAGCTATAAGGGCAATAAATACAAGCGCTACAAGGCAAAAACACCGCAAAGGCGGTGTTTTTGAGGGGTGCAGCTGCCGTGCCGATCAGTTGGCAAACGCTGCAATGCCGGTCTGGGCGCGGCCCAGGATCAGCGCGTGCACATCGTGCGTGCCTTCGTAGGTGTTCACCACTTCCAGGTTCACCAGGTGGCGGGCCACGCCGAACTCGTCGCTGATGCCGTTGCCGCCCATCATGTCGCGCGCCAGGCGGGCAATGTCCAGGGCCTTGCCGCAGCTGTTGCGCTTGATGATGGAGGTGCCTTCCAGGCTGGCGGTGCCGGCGTCCTTCATGCGGCCAAACTGCATGCAGGCCTGCAGACCGATGGCGATTTCGGTCTGCATGTCGGCCAGCTTCTTCTGGATGAGCTGGTTGGCAGCCAGGGGGCGGCCAAACTGCTTGCGGTCCAGCGTGTACTGGCGCGCGGTGTGCCAGCAGAATTCGGCCGCACCCAGCGCGCCCCAGGCGATGCCGTAGCGCGCGCTGTTCAGGCAGGTGAAGGGGCCCTTGAGGCCTTGCACTTCAGGAAACGCGTTTTCTTCGGGCACAAACACGTCGTCCATCACGATCTCGCCGGTGACCGAGGCGCGCAGGCCGACCTTGCCGTGGATGGCGGGGGCTGTCAGGCCCTTCCAGCCCTTTTCCAGCACAAAGCCGCGGATGGGGCCCACGGCGCCGCCTTCACTCACTTCCTTGGCCCACACCACAAACACATCCGCCACGGGGCTGTTGGTGATCCACATCTTGCTGCCCTTGAGCTTGTAGCCGCCCGCCACCTTGTAGGCGCGCGTGGCCATGCTGCCGGGGTCGGAGCCGTGGTCGGGCTCGGTCAGGCCAAAGCAGCCAATCCATTCGCCGGTAGCGAGCTTGGGCAGGTACTTCTGGCGCTGGGCTTCGCTGCCGAATTCATAAATAGGCACCATCACCAGCGAGCTTTGCACGCTGGCCATGGAGCGGTAGCCCGAATCCACACGCTCCACCTCGCGGGCGATCAGGCCGTAGGCCACGTAGCTCAGGCCGGGGCCGCCGTACTGCTCGGGGATGGTGGGGCCCAGGAGGCCCACTTCGCCCATCTCGCGGAAGATGCTCACGTCCATCTTTTCGTGGCGGAAAGCGTCGAGCACGCGGGGTGCCAGCTTGTCCTGGCAATAGGCCGCGGCGGCATCGCGGATGGCGCGCTCGTCGTCGGTCAGTTGCTGGCTCAGAAGGAACGGGTCATCCCATTGAAAAGCGGCGTGGGCCATGTGCGTGTCTCCAGATCGGTACGGGAAAAAGAAATCGGGTCGTGGCAGTTCGTGACTGAACCTGCTTGGAATGCATCGTAGGCGCGGTGCACAGCCCCGGCAAGCGACTTCTTTTCATCCAGAAATGCGTTTCGGGAATATATGGAATACTGGCGTCCACACGCTTACCCTGGCAGTGGCTGCCATCAAGTTCATAACCGTCATGCGTCGCAACATCCCCTCCATCCAGTCACTGGCGTGCTTTGAAGTCGCCGCTCGGCACGAAAGCTATACCCGCGCCGCGCAGGAGCTGTCGCTCACACAAAGCGCCGTCTCGCGCCAGATCCAGGCGCTGGAAGAGTTTCTGGGCGTGCAGCTGTTTCGCCGCACGCGCCACGGCGTGGTGCTGACACCTGCGGGCACGCACTACGGCCGCCAGGTGGCGCGCTGGCTGCAGGGGCTGGAGCGCGACACGCTGGACGTGATGGCCCACCAGGGCGAGGGCGGCACGCTGTCGCTGGCGGCGGTGCCCACGTTTGCCACGCGCTGGCTCATACCCCGCCTGCCGCAGCTGGCGCAGGAGCACCCCGACATCGTGGTCCACATCGACACGCAGACCCGACCGTTCCTGTTTGCCGACACCACGTTCGATGCCGCCCTGTACGCCGGCACGGCCGAGCAGGTGGCCAACTGGCCGGGCGTGCAGGCGCAATTGCTCATGCACGAAGACGTGGTGCCCGTGTGCAGCCCGCGCCTGCTCGAATCCGCCGCGCCCCGGGGCCGGGGCCGCGCCCACCAGCCCCTGCCGGCCCAGGCGCTGGCGGCCCTGCCGCTGCTGCAGCAAAGCACGCGCCCCTACGGCTGGCGGCAGTGGTTTGACGCCATGGGCGTGGACGCACCCCATGCGCTCGACGGCCCTCGCTACGAGCTGTTCTCGATGCTGGCCGTGGCCGCCACGCACGGCATGGGCGTGGCCCTGATCCCGCCGCTGCTGATCGAGGCCGAACTCGCCAGCGGTGAGCTGGTGGTGGCCTGCGCCCGCGCGCTGCGCGGCGAGCGTGCCTACTACCTCATCAGCCCCGCGCAGAACCCGCCGCCGGTGCTGGCTACGTTTTCGCAGTGGCTGCAGCGCATGGCCGATGCGCCGCCCCGCACGGCCACGCACACGGGCGCGGCGTTGTCCGACACCGATTGAGCGCACCGGGCGGGGTGGTGCAGGCCGCGTCAGGCCCACCATCGGGGCGGGCAATGCATCTGCGGTGGAAAACCTCTGCCTGATTGCGTGTGGTCAGCGCCCGTACACCCTGGGGCCGGCCACTGCGCTGCTTTTCTTGCCCATGGCACAGGGATGGGCGGCAAAAAGACGCGGCGTGCCCCTCCCAACCCGTACCCGCGCATCCTCGCGAGGGTTATGCAGCGGTTCCCGGGCATCGCGGCCCCATTGCCCCTATCCTGCCGGACCTGGCGCTGTTCTCTTCAAGGAGCCTTCGTGCGCATACCTTTGTTCCCTTCCTCCCATACCCTGCGGGTGGCCGCACTGGCCGCACTGGCCGCCAGCGCCCTGCTGCTGCAGGCCTGCAGCACCGTCAAACTGGCCTACAACCAGGCGCCGCAGCTGGCGTACTGGCAGATCAACAGCTACCTCGGCCTGTCGGATGCGCAGGCCGAGCGCGTTCGCAGCGAACTGGGCGACCTGCACCAGTGGCACCGCGACACCATGCTGCCCCGCCACGCCGAGCTGCTGCAAAAGGTGCAGCAGCAACTGCCGTCCGACATCACTGCCGACCAGGCCTGCCGCACATATGCCGACGTCCGCGCCCAGATCGACCGCGTGATCGACGAACTGCAGCCCAGGCTGGCCGGCCTGGCCGCGCAGCTGACAGACGCCCAGATCCGCAACCTGGAGAAAAAGCAGGCCGACAGCAACGCCGACTGGACGAAGGAATGGGTGAACGTGACGCCTGAGAAGCTGGCCGAGCAGCGCTACAAGCAACTGCTCTCCCGCGCCGAGGGCTTTTATGGCACGCTGGAGGCGCCGCAAAAGCAGGCGCTGCGCCAGTTTGTGGCGCAGTCCAGCTTTGATGCGCAACGCACCTATGCCGAACGCCTGCGCCGCCAGAAAGACCTGGTGCAGGTGCTGCGCCAGGTGTCTGCCCAGCCCGCCAACGCCGAGCGCAACAGCGAACTGCTGCGCGGCTACCTGGAGCGCTTCAATGCCTCACCCGACGCCGACTACCAGCGCTACGCGCGCAAGCTGGTGGAAGAAGGCTGCGCCGGCTTCGCCCGGATACACAGCGTGATGACCGCCGCGCAGCGTGCCAAGGCCGTGCAGTCGGTAGCGGGGTACGCGCAGGATTTCTGGGTGCTGGCCGGGCGCTGAGCGGGCGGCACGCCAGCCCGAGCGGAACCTGCGCTGGGTGCGCTGCCGTCTGCGAGCCCCTTCGCGCAGCGGGACTTAGGGCCCCTGGTGCGCGGCAGCGCCGGACAATGCTGTCATGCTCGGCTCTCCGCTCCCTACCTGTTGCCATGCCCATCCGCTGCTGGACTTTTGCCGTGTTGCTATCCCTGACGGGCATCGCCGTGGCGCAGCCCGCGCCCAAGGCAGACGCCCCCGCCGCCTGCGCGGCTGACAAGGCAGACCTGGAAAAGCGCATCGCAGAGGCCCAGGCCAAAGGCCGCATGCTGTTGCGCCGCGAGCTGGCCGCGCAGTTGGCCGCCCTGGAGGCGGGTTGCAAACCACTCGACGCCCACCAGAGCCGCACCGCGCGCATCGCGCGGCTGGAGAAAGAGGTCACCGCCCTGCGCGCCGAACTGGCCGAGGCCGAGGGCCAGTTGCGCGCCTTGAAGGAAGCTGTGGGGCGGTGACGGTGTCCTGCGTTGAAAGCATTGCGGCTCTGACGGGAAGCGCCAACAAAAAGGCCGGCAGCTTGTAAAAAGCTGCCGGCCTTGTCTGTGGTGCCGGGGCCGCACCCAAACTAAGCCCCGGAACCCGCATGAATGCTGGGTGTGGTTTGACTTTCTGCAAAATGTACCCCCAAATGTACCCCCAGACTGTTCCTGATACCCCCCGCCATGAAGCTGACCGACGCCAAACTGCGCAACCTGTCCGAGCCCGGCAAACACTTTGACGGGGGCGGGCTGTACCTGGACGTGACGAAGGCCGGGGGCAGATACTGGCGTTTGAAGTACCGGTACGGCGGCAAGGAAAAGCTGTTGGCGCTAGGGGTGTATCCCGCCGTGGGGCTCAAGGATGCACGCGCCCAGGCAGAAGAGGCCCGCAAGGTGCTGCAGGCTGGCGACGATCCGGGCGCGGCGCGCAAGGCCAGCAAGGCGCAGGCGACCCACGAAGCGGCGAACACCCTGGAGGCCGTGGCCCGCGACTGGCACCAGCACCAGGCGGGCCGGTGGGAGCCTGACACAGCCGGGCGCATCCTGGCTTCGCTGGTGGCCGACATATTCCCCACGCTGGGTGCCCGGCCCATGGCCAGCATCAAGCCGGGCGAGGTGCGCGAGGCCATCGTGAAGATTGAGAAGCGGGGCGCAGCCGACCAGGCGGGCCGGGTGCTGCAGCGTGTGAAGGCCGTGTATCGCTGGGCGGTGATCCATGAGCGCATCGCAACGAACCCCATGCTTGACCTGGTGCTGTCTGAAATCCTCAAGCCCCGCGAGGTGCAGCACCGCGCCGCCATGGCAGACAAGGAGCTACCCGAGTTCCTGCGCAAGCTGGACGCCTACGAAGGCGACCCGCACACCGTGCACGCGCTGCGCATGGTGATCCTCACGGCCACGCGCCCGGGCGAGGTGCGCGGCGCACGGTGGGCAGAGTTCGACCTTGATGCAGCGCTGTGGGTGATCCCGCCTGAGCGCATGAAGATGCGGGCAGAGCACCGCGTGCCGCTGTCCCGCCAGTCTGTGGAGGTGCTGCGCAGCATGCAGGCCCTGAGCGGTGGGCGCGAGCTGGTGTTCCCGAGCCCCGTCTACCCCAGCAAGCCCCTGAGCGAAAACACCTTCAATTCGGCCCTGGCCCGCATGGGCTACAAGAACACGGCCACGGCCCACGGGTTCCGGGCGCTGTTTTCCACGGTGGCCAATGAGTGCGGATGGAACCCCGATGTGATCGAGCGCCAGCTCGCCCACAAGGAGCAAAACGAAATCCGGGCGGCCTACCACCGCAGCACCTACATGCAGGACCGCGAGCGTCTGATGCAGTGGTGGGCGGACTACCTGGACGGGCGCAAGGCGGGCAACTTGGTGAAGATGCCCACGCGGGCCGCATGAACGCACCTGGAACCGAATCGAGTGCGAAATCCGGGAACCGCAACCAGGCGGGCACACCCCAGCACCACACCACAAGGGCCGCGAGGCCCTTTTTTCATGGGCGCGGGAACGTTGGAAAATTTACTCCGACTGCTAAAACGCAAAAAAGGTGCGGACACTGCGGACAAATCGAGAAAACCCAGCATCCATGCGGGTTCCGGCTGTCCGCAGTAGTCAAAAAAAAGTGCGGACAAAGTGCGGACAAAGTGCGGACAAACGGGAGAAATTCCAGATAGTGAGATATGAGGGAGAAAAATCATTCATTCATATGTATTCCCCCTGCCTTTGCCGCGGCCCACCTCTCCGCCCTGGGTCCTGGCCTCCGGCCTCTGCCTTGGATCAAAGCGGGCGTGTCCGGAAAAACGCGCAAAGGAGAGCCCCGGCGCGGCCCACCGCAGCCCCTAGCCGCTCAGCTTATCGAGCGCGGGCGTAAAGACAATGAATCGAGTCTCGCGCCTTGCTGCCCCCACAATGTGTTCATGATCCCCAAGCCAATCCAGTTCCTATTGCTGCTGCCCCTGGCTTTAGGCCCAGTTGCGCCTCGCTTCTTCCTGGGCCTTTTTGCCCTGGGGTTGGTTGCGCTTGTACTGTGGTGGCTGCATTTAGTTGTGGCCATGGCGCTAGGCAAGTAGCGCCCCATAACGACACAAAGCAAGTTGATAAGATTCAGTTCGTTACAGGGCGCCCTCGGGTTGCCATATCCCAATACAAAAGAGGGTGAGCGATGCCGGAAAAGAACTTGAGGGTGTTTTTTTATTCCCTCAATGCGCTAGGCGATGATGAAGTGACAGAGGTGGACTATTTGTGGAGTCTTTTCACAAAGCCCGATCTTTATCACGGAGGGGTTTCCCGCGTTGAGGCAGTCAGTCCAAGTACTGGTAAGTCCTGCGAGTTACGTGAAGTGTCCGTGGTTGGGGGCGTCGTCAAGGGGTGTCTTGCACTTCTTCGGGAGGACCTGCCGACCCTTCGGCGACAGGATGGAAATGAAGCGCCCCTGCCCATCGCCAACGGAGACCGGCTCATCGAAAAGAACTATTTTTTGTATTTTCGAGAGGCGCGTTTGTTGCTCTGGCAATTCAATTTGGCAGCAAATCACGTGGCCAACATGGCCCTGATGCTGTCGACTCTTGGGGGCATGGCGAGGGCCGTCTCTTATTCCCACGTAATTAAGACCCTGTTTGCTCTTGAGCAAGATCAGGTCATTGAATACGTGGATCTCAAAATTGGGGCACCGAGGAAAAAGGTACATCGGCTGGAAGTCGCGCAACTGGACCCGACAAACTGGGGTCTTAACCCATTCAAGGTGCTCGCTGACACGGGTTCGCGCCAACTTGAGATCATGATGCAGAACCGAACCGAAGATGGCCTTACAGGCGCCGTTCGGAATTTGGTGCGCGACTTGACGGGGCTATCCGTAACGCGCAAACTGAAAGTGAAAGTTGACGGCGCGACTGAGCCAATCGATATGTTGGCAGAGCGGTTTACGTTCAAAATTACGATGCAGTGCTTGGGCGTGACAGCCACCGCAGCGGAAATTTTTCAGGCGCTGCAGCAGGCAAAGGATCTATACGATGCTGAGCAAACCCCACCGAATCCTGGCTAACGCTGCACTCGTTTTTGCGGCTTGGGTAGCGGCTGGGGCAATTTGCTGGTTCGTACTGAGGTACGCTGATCCAGCGGGCGGCCTTGCCGGTGACGACTTGACTGCGTTGTCAGCGAACTTGCGCACGTTGGCTGGGACTGTGGCTCAGATTGCCGCAACCATGGCTGGATTTATTCTGGCCGCCTTGGCGTTGTTGTTGTCGCTGTCAGAGCGTGAACTTATCAAAAGGATGAGCATTAGCGGGCACCTCCACGTGTTGTTGCTACGCATGAAGCTTTCCATGGTGCTTTGCCTCGCCTTGACTGTTGGGGGCGTGGCTTACATCGTCATTCCCGCACTAGGTACACAACACCTTTATCTGGCTGCGTCTGCCTCAGCATCCGTGGCGTTTTCAATTCTTGATGTGCTGTTGAAGCTAGTGATGGTGTTTTTCTTCATCTCGCCTCTGCCCAAGGATGAGCCCGAGGCTGTTCGCACTCTCTACGCGGACAATTCGCCGGGATAAGTCTGCGCAGGTGGATGGTCGAAAGTGGCCATCCCATGCAATAATTCTGCAGCCCCACACCGGGGCCGGTGCTTGAAAACACCTTTGAGTAAGCGGTGCAACCTCCCCGTTAGCGAGGTTTTGTCACGTCTGGATTCTTTGAATGCCCGCGCTGTGGGCGTTCACGTGGTTTCGGGCGGGATGGCTGGAGCGGTAACGCCCGGCGCACGGCTTACTCCGTGTTTTCAACATCCCGTCCACCTGCTTGCGCTTGAAAACGCGGGGAGGTGGTTTCAGTCTCAGTAAGGAGCAAGAAGCCATGACCAACGTCATCCCCCTGGCCAGCCGCAGCGCCGCGCCCACAATTCCCCAAGGTGCCCGCCTTGGAGCCCCCACCGACCCCATCCAGTTGTATGCCGATGCGCACAACGCCCTGGCCATGGCGCTGCACTACCTGCGCCAGCCGGATGCGAACGTGCCAGGCGCTGCCCGCAAGGCAGTGCAGGCTCTGGCGGCGCTGCGCAGCCTGGGCAGTGCAGACGTGTGCACGAGCCCCAGCACGCAAGGGGGTGCAGCATGAGTGCGGCAACTACAGCGGGCAAGCAATGCCACCCCGCGTTTGTTGACCTGGATTGCCATGTGTTGCCATTGCTGGATGCCATCGTGTGGATGGGGCAGGCCAGCTACAAGCTATCCGAAATTGATGCGTTGAACGGGAGTGCTGAAGGCGTCCAATGGATCGATCAAATCGCGGGGCCTGAATTTCTAAACGTGGCCGAGTTGGCAAGCGGTGTCGCCTGGGTGGCCGCCAGCTTGTTGCGGCGGCACCAATGTGAACAGGATGGTGCAGTGCAATGGGTTGCAGCATGAGCGGCCTCACCTTCACCACGCGCCAGCATGAGGCCGGAGCGCACCAGGTGCGCGAATCGTCTGCAAACCTGCCTGGCGGCGTGCATTTGAGCATTGCCGCAACACGATCAACGCGCCTTATCGGATTGGCTATGGCGCGGGACTTCATGGCTGTGCATCTTGAGTTCTCCCCCGAACAAGCGCGGGCGGTAGCGGCTGAGCTGCTGGCATGCACTGATGCACTGCAAGGGAGGGGCTGAGCCATGGCAACAACACAAGCAAGCGTGGCACTGGCGACGGTGCCCGAGGCCGTGACGGTTTCCCGCCCCGTGACTTTGGGCGTTGATGGCCTGTTTGCAGTGCAGGCAGGCGTACCCCTGGCCGAAGCAATGGACGCACTGGGCGTGCTGTTAGACACGGCAGAGGCGGCGACGCTTGGCGCGGCAGAGGCTGGGGGCGGCGGGCAGGATTGTTCGGGCACTGTATGGGCCGTGCAACACCTTTTGCAGATGGCGCGGGCGTTGAATTCATCCATTCAATCGGGGTTTGTTGCTGCGCAACGTGGCAAGGATGCCGGCGGGAGGGCGTGAACCATGAGCACAGTTGAACAACTGCAGGCAGAGCGCGACCGGGCGGGCGTCATGTTTGTTGAAATCGCCCATACAGCCCATGCCATCAAGCGCCTGGCGTCAATGCTGACGGGCAACGGTGTCACCAGCCTTGAAGATGAGTCGTTTGTGCTGGTAGCCCTGGAGTCGCTTGCCGAACGTGCGGGCCTGTTGGCAGACCTTGGGGCGTCCACATGCGGGCAGGTGGCCATGGTGGGCGGCGTGGCTGAATGGATGATGCCCAACCTACCGACCAACACGCCCAAGGAGTAGCACATGACAGAGCCCCGCAACCCAGCACCGCCCGATGATTCGGCCTTTGGAGTGCTGCGCATCAAGGCTGGGCAAGGTGGCGGTGCTGTGCGGCTTGCCACGCTGGTGCGTGACCTCATGAAGCGACACCAGATGGCCAGGGCAGACGCTGTGCTGACGTATCTTTTGCCGCCTCTGAGTGAGTCCAATGCGCCAGTGTTGTACCTGCTGCAGCCGGGTGGCAATGCGCAGCCCCTGGGAGAGCGTGAATGGTTTGGCACGCCAGACGGTAACCCCGGTAAGAAGCCCCAAGCCGGGCGGGTTGTGCGCAGCCGTGGGATTGGCTACGCGCCCACAAACATCCCTATGGCGGATAGCGTGGGGCGTGGCTTGGTGGGGGCTCTAGCTTGGCTGAATCGCGTGTGGGGCAATCCTGCGTATGCCGATGCGGTTTGCATGGACGCCCTGTACCTCTCTGCCGTGGCTTCGCGCCTGGCTGTGAGCGAGTTGGACGCGGCGGAGGTGTGGGGTTGGGGCTCTGCAGAGAATGTTTTTGCACTTGAACCCGCTGTCGCCCCTTTGTTGGCTAACGACCTTGCTACGTGGGCTGATCTGGTGCGCTACCGGACTGAAAACACGACAGGTAAAGGCAGTAAAAGGCGCGGGCCAGATTGGGGGCTTGGCAAGCAGATTGCAATTGCAAAGGCTGAGTTGGGAAGGCGTATCGACATGGGGATGGGTGAGTCTGCGGCCTTGAACGCAATGGGGCGGGAGCTAGGCTACACCGGCGATGAACCCCGCAAGCAACTGCATAAAGCCTTATTCAGTGAGCGCAAGCGTGTTCAAAAGCCAATGCCTGCAACCGTAGGCACTGACCAGGCTTCTGCTGGCGTGATTGTTGTGCGCAGCGGAAAAGTTGCCGCCAAGAAAGACAAGGCGGCCTAGCCCCCTGGCTGGCCCATGGGTGCAAACAAGATGCGGGCGGCGCATGTGTGGCGACCCTTCGGCACTCTGTACGGATAACCACGGCGACATGCACCCGAAATGCACCGCGCATTTTCCTAGGTGCATAGCCTGAAATCCATACCAGCCCGCCGATTCCCGGTGGGGTTTGTTGGAGTCCACCGCCGTGCAGCTAGTTCACCAATCCCGCCCAGTCGTTCCGCGTGATCGCCTGATTCGCCTTCCTGATGTGGAGAGCACAACCGGATGCAAGAAATCAACCATCTATCTGATGATCGGGGAGGGCCGATTCCCCAAGCCCGTTCGGCTTTCTGCGCGGCATGTGGCCTGGCCCGAGTCTGCCGTTTTGCAGTGGGTACAAGACCGCATTGCAGCGGCAGGCGCTGCGGGTTCGGAGGTGTCGCAATGAGCCCCCGCGTGCATGGGCTGCTTGCCGATGTAGAGGCGGCGCTTTCTGTTGCCGAGCACCTTGAACTAGACCCGGACGAGGCCCTTGATGGTGCAGTGCTGGCCATTGATGAAGCGGCTGCGGCCGGTGCGGGGTTGCCTGCGTCAGACGTGCAGAAGTTGCAGGCGATGTTGCAGGACTATCGAACGCAGTACGCGCAGCGCTTGGAGCTGGATGCCAGCGTGGATGCGAGGGTGCGTGCGCTACTGATCGAACTGCGGCACCCATGCCCCGCCCGCTGACGCCATTGCCATTCATGCCGGGCCGCAGTTCGCAGGCCCGCCGCTGCCCCATTCAATAAATGATCACCCATATCACCCCCGACCTGATCCGCGCAGCCCTGGCGCATATCCCCGCCAGCCTGGCCCGTGAGGATTGGGCGCGGGTGGGTATGGCCATCAAAAGCGAGTTTCCCGACGCTACCGGCCAAGACCTGTTTGAAACGTGGAGCGCCACCGCAGAGGGGCACGATGCACGCGCCACGCGCAGCACCTGGCGCAGCATCAAGGCGGGGGGCGGGGTGGGCATTGGCACGCTGTTGCACCTGGCCAAAGAACACGGCTTTGTGCTGCCCAAGTCCAGCGAAGCCCCGGCCGCCCCGAGCCCCGAGGTGCTGGCGCAGCGTGAGCGCGAGAAGGCAGAGCGCGAGCGTGCAGAGCAGGCCAGCCAGCAGGCCGCGCACGCGGCTGCAGCGGCTGACGCCGTGGTGCAGTGGGATGCAGCCAGCGACACCGGCGTCAGTCCCTACCTGGCCCGCAAGGGCGTACAGGCTCACGGTGTGCGCTTTGCGGCCGATGGCTGCGTGCTGGTGCCCCTGCGTGACGCTGCGGGCGCTCTGTGGAACCTGCAGCGCATTGCCCCCGAGCGCCCGGCCGATGGCACCGACAAGCTTTTTTTGAAGGGCGGGCGCAAGTCGGGGCTTTGGCACTGGTGCGGTGATCCGGCTGGGGCATCGGTGCTGCTGATTGCCGAGGGCTACGCCACGGCCGCCAGCCTGTACCAGGCCACCGGCCGCCCCGTGGCTGTGGCCTTTGATGCGGGCAATCTGGCCCACGTTGCCAAGGCCCTACGCCAGCAGCACCGCACCGCGCTGCTGGTGCTGTGTGGTGACGATGACCGCGCCACCGAAGCCCGCACCGGTACCAACACCGGCCGCGTGAAGGCCGAAGCCGCAGCCCGTGCCGTGCGTGGGCTGGCTGTGTTCCCCGAGGGCCTGCCCGATGGTGGCAGCGACTTCAACGACATGCACCAGGCGCAGGGCCTGCAGGCCGTGGGCGCCTGCGTAGAGGCCGCCATTGCAGCGCACCAGGCAGAACAGGCCAAACGAGCCCAGCAAGCCCCGCAAAGCACCACGGCAGGCAAGGGCAGCACCCGCACACCACGCGAGCCCCACGCGGCCGATGATGGGCACGGCGGCGGCAATGAGCCCCCCGGCGATGGCCGCCCGTTCGACCCCTTCACCGTCAACGATTCGGGCGTATGGCATGCAGGCGTGGACAAGGAGGGGCAACCCAAGAAGCCGCAGTGGGTGTGCAGCCGCCTCGACGTGCATGCCTTGACCCGCGACCAGGACGGTGCAGGCTGGGGCTACCTGCTGGCCTTTGCTGATCCGCTGGGCAAGCCCAAGCAATGGGCCATGCCTGCCCGCATGCTGTCTGGTGATGGTGGGGAATACCGCGCCGCGCTGCTGAATATGGGGCTTCGCATTGCCCCATCGCCTGCAGCCCGCAATCTGCTGACCCAGTACATACAGACCCGCCAGCCGGGCGAGTTTGCGAGCTGCACCGACCGCATCGGCTGGCACGGCCGCGCCTTTGTGCTGCCCCATGAAACCATTGGGGACAACGTGGAGCGCATTGTGTTTCAGAGCGAAAGCCAGATGGAGAACACCTTTCGGGTAAAGCACGACGCGGCGGCCTGGCGTGATCGCATCGGGGCTCTGTGCGTGGGCAATTCCCGGCTGGTGTTCGCAGTGGCCTGCGCCTTTGCCGGTCCGCTGCTGCGCCCTGCGGGCATGGAGAGCGGGGGCTTTCACATCCGGGGCGACAGTAGCAGCGGTAAGACCACGGCCCTGCGCCTGGCCGCCAGCGTGTACGGCGGACCCAGTTACATGCAGCGCTGGCGCACCACTGATAACGCGCTGGAAGCCATCGCGGCACAGCATTGCGATTCACTGCTGATCCTGGACGAGCTGGCGCAGGTTGAAGGCAAGGTGGCCGGGGAGTGCGCCTACATGCTGGCCAATGAGCAGAGCAAGGCACGCGCTACCCGCAACGGCGCACCACGCGCCCGCCTGTCTTGGCGCCTGCTGTTCCTGTCTGCTGGAGAGCTGGGGCTTGCTGACCACATGGCCGAAGGCATGAAGCGCACGCGCACCGGGCAGGAAGTGCGCATGGCAGACATCCCGGCCGATGCAGGCATGGGGCTGGGTGCTTTTGAGAACCTGCACGACTTTGCGGGTGGGGCTGCGTTTTCCAGCCACCTGACCCGCGAGGCTCAGGTGTGCCACGGCGGGCCGGGCCGGGCGTTCGTTGAATGGGTTTGTGCCAACGTTGAGGGGCTTGGTAGGCGCTTGCGCACGGGCGTACAGAGCCTTGCGCGTACATGGGTGCCCAATGGAGCATCGGGGCAAGTGGAGCGCGTGGGTGCCCGCTTTGCACTGGTCGGGCTGGCGGGCGAGCTGGCCACCGAGGCGGGACTTACGGGCTGGCCAGCGGGCGAGAGTGAGCGGGCGGCCCGTGCGTGTTTCGACGCATGGCTGTCTGCCCGTGGCGGTTCTGGCAATGGTGAGGCAACCAGCATGATGCGGGCTGTGCGTTGTTTCCTGGAGGCCCACGGCGAGGGGCGCTTTACTTGGTGGCACCGGGCATCTGATGACCACAATGCCAAGACGCTGCAGCGCGCTGGCTTTCGGCGCATGGTTGACCAGGACGGCAAGCCCATCAAAAGCGATGCGGAGCATCAGCGGGAGTATGGCGAGCGCATGACGCCAGCCGATGGCGAGGCTGTCTCTGTTGAATACTTCGTGCTGCCTGAGGTGTTCCGTGCTGAGGTGTGCCGAGGGTTCGACTATCGGGCTGTGTGCAAGGTGTTGCTAGAGCATGGGTGCCTGCTGCCAGATAGCAACCGCCCATTCGACTGCCGTCCGCGTCTGCCCGGCTTGGGGCTCACATCCTGCTATCGCATACCTGCTGCCATCTTTTCGCTGGACGTGTAGGCAGCGCACGCAGTACAGACGTCTGTACACAGCCACAGCCACAGCCGGGCCGCCCGAGGGGGCGGGGGTAAGAGCACCTTCCGCGCTGCATTTGGTCAGCGGGGGTTGCGCCAGAGACAAAGGGGGCGGGCATCCTACGGGGAGAGGGCCACGCCGGGCCGAGCTTTGCCGCGTTGGGTGGGTGGCCATCTTGTCCGCCACAGCCGCACCCCTGACGGTCAGCACACCCTACCCCCCCCCTATAGGTACTCCCGGCGCACTTTCTCATGGGGGTAATTCGACCCCCGCGCGGGCGCTAGTGGCCCAGGTTTTGAGGAAGTCCGGTAATGGGTCCGGGCATGCACGGACTTGCGGGGGGAATGCCCGGAAATGTGCAGAAAACCCGATTTGCACTTGAATTTGTCCGCACTTTTCGCCCGACTGCGGACAAACTGCGGACACGCAAACCCAATATCCATGCGGTTGTCGCAGTGTCCGCAGTTGTCGCAGTCAAAAACACTAGGGGTAGGAAGAAAGTTTGCAAAAGCACCGGCTTTTGTGCGTCTGGGTTGCCTTCCACGCATGGATTTATGGGGCTGTTTTGCCCGACTGGCTGGGCCTTGCCAAGACGGGGTAAGCCGCCCGCGTCTATAGCGGGATGTACCCCCAATTTCGGAAGAGATACCCCCATTTGTACCCCCGCATACCCCCGGATTCCGGCACACTTCGGCGCACGTTTGCGCACTAGTCAAAGCCATTTCCCATAGGGAAAAAGAAAAAGGCCGGAAGCTTGTGGAAGCTACCGGCCTTATCTGTGGTGCCCGGGGCCGGAATCGAACCGGCACGCCTTGCGGCGGGGGATTTTGAGTCCCCTGCGTCTACCAATTTCACCACCCGGGCGGGAATTCGTGAAGCCGCAAATTATGGCACAGTAGGGCGCATGAAATACCTGACGATTGAGGACGCGGTGGGCCACACGCCGCTGGTGGCTTTGCAGCGCATTGGGGCGCAAGACAACAACGCCCGGGGCACCGTGGTGCTGGGCAAGCTGGAGGGCAACAACCCTGCGGGTTCGGTGAAAGACCGGCCTGCGCTGTCGATGATCCGCCGGGCCGAGGAGCGCGGTGACATCAAGCCGGGCGACACGCTGATCGAGGCCACGTCGGGTAACACCGGTATTGCGCTGGCCATGGCGGCGGCGATCAAGGGCTACCGCATGGTGCTGGTGATGCCCGAGGATTTATCGATTGAGCGCGCGCAGACCATGAAGGCGTTTGGCGCCGAGCTGGTGCTCACCCCCAAGAGCGGCGGCATGGAGCACGCCCGCGACCTGGCCGAGGCCATGCAAAAGCGCGGCGAGGGCAAGGTGCTGGACCAGTTTGCCAATGCCGACAACCCGCGCATCCACTACGAAACCACCGGCCCCGAGATCTGGGAGCAGACGGGTGGCCGTGTGACGCATTTCGTGAGCGCCATGGGCACCACGGGCACCATCACGGGCGTGTCGCGCTTTCTGAAAGAGAAGAACCCGGGCGTGAAGATCATCGGTGCGCAGCCCGAGGAAGGCTCGCGCATTCCGGGCATTCGCAAGTGGCCGCAGGAATACCTGCCCAAGATCTACGACGCCAGCACGGTGGACGAGCTGGTGTACGTGAGCCAGGACAACGCCGAAGAAATGTGCCGCCGCATGGCGCGCGAAGAGGGCATCTTTGCCGGCATTTCGGCCGCAGGCGCGTGCTGGGTGGCCCAGCAGATTGCCGCGCGCGAGGCCAACGCCACCGTGGTGTTCATCGTGTGCGACCGCGGCGACCGGTACCTGTCTACCGGCGTGTTCCCGGCCTGATCTGTGGGCTGCTGAAGGCGGTTTTTGAATAAAAACAGGCTGTAGCGCTTGCTTTTATTGCCCTTTACGCTATCAAAATAAGAGCATATGCACTACGAGACGCGCTTTTGCACCCACTGCGGCACCGGGTTGCAGCCCATCACCCTGGCGGAAGACGGCGGCGACAAGGAGCGGCTGCGCTGCCCCGCTTGCAGCTGGACGCACTGGAACAACCCCACGCCAGTGCTCGCCGCGATTGTGGAAGTGGACGGCAAGGTGTTGCTGGCCCGCAATGCTGCCTGGCCGGGCAAGATGTTTGCGCTGATCACCGGCTTCATGGAGGCCGGCGAGTCGCCGCAGGAGGGCATTGTCCGCGAGGTGAAGGAAGAAACCAACCTGGAAGTGCAGGCTACCACGCTGGTGGGAGCCTACGAATTCATGCGCATGAACCAGGTCATCATTGCCTACCATGTGGTCGCAACGGGCGAGGTGCGGCTGTCGCCCGAGCTGGTGGACTACCGCCTGTACGACCTGCCCGACCTGCGCTGCTGGCCTGCGGGCACGGGCTATGCGCTGGCAGACTGGCTGCGCACGCGGGGGCACGAGCCGGTTTTCTTCACCAAAGAGGAAAATGAGGAACGGCGCCGCGGCCTGGATGCCGCGCTGCCCAAGAACTGAACACGACCCATGAGCTGACCAACATGCACATCCACAAAGAAATCGATACCCGCGGCCTGAACTGCCCGCTGCCCATCCTCAAGGCCAAGAAGGCACTGTCGGACATGGCCAGCGGCGAGCTGCTGAAGGTGGTGGCCACCGACAACGGCTCGCTGCGCGACTTTGTTGCCTTTGCCAAGCAGACGGGCAATGAGCTGGTCGAGCAGCAGACGGTGGGCGAGGAATTCATCCACGTGCTGCGCCGCCGCTGAGCGGGTGCAGGGGCAGGCAGACCCTGCAGTCTGCGGCCCGAGCCCTGCACCCCCCAGCCCCCAAAACAAATCCTCCGGAGCAGCGCGGGCTGCTGGCGGAGGATTTTTTATGGGCGCACCCGAATCAACGGTACGCGCTGGCGTGGCTGCAGCGCCTTACAGGCTCAGCCCCTTGAGGTACGCGCGGAAGTGTTCGCTGACCTGCGGGTGCTGCAGGGCCAGCTCTACCGTGGCTTCCAAGAAGCCTTCCTTGCTGCCGCAGTCGTAGCGCTTGCCCGCGTACTGGAAGGCGTAGACCGCCTCATGCTCCATCAGGCGGGCTATGCCGTCGGTGAGCTGGATCTCGCCGCCCACGCCGCGCGGCTGGTTGCGGATTTCGTTGAACACGCCGGGCGTGAGGATGTAGCGGCCTGCCACGCCCATGCGCGAGGGCGCGTCGGCGGCCTTGGGCTTTTCGACGATGCGCTCGATGCGCATCAGCGGGCCGCCCGCGGGCTCGCCCGCCACGATGCCGTATTTGTGCACCTGGTCTTCCGGCACCTCCTGCACGGCAATCACCGAGCGGCCTTGCTGGCGGAAGGCCCCGGCCATCTGCTTGAGCACGGGCTCGCCATCCTGCGGGCCCACCATCAGGTCGTCGGCCAGCAGCACGGCAAAGGGCTCGTTGCCCACCAGCGGTTCGGCGCACAGTACGGCGTGGCCCAGGCCCAGTGATCGGGGCTGGCGCACAAAGGCGCAGTCCATGTCGTCGGGCATGACCGACCGCACCAGTTTCAGAAGATCGTGCTTGCCGGCGGATTCCAGCTCGTTTTCCAGCTCGTAGGCGGTGTCAAAGTGGTCTTCGATGGCGCGCTTGCTGCGGCCCGTCACAAAGATCATGTGGCGGATGCCTGCGGCGTAGGCTTCCTCCACCGCGTACTGGATCAGCGGCTTGTCGACCACGGGCAGCATTTCCTTGGGAGACGCTTTGGTGGCGGGCAAAAAGCGCGTGCCCAGGCCGGCAACGGGGAATACGGCTTTGCGAACGGTGGTGACAACGGACATGGGTTTCCTTGGGGCAGTGCAAGGGGCCGGGCCAGAAGGGCCGGCCCCTGCAGGGACGTGGAAGGCAATCGGCGGCCAGTATGGCCCGGCGGTCAGCCCAGCCGTGTCAGCTGATCGCGCAATCTGCCGAGGGTGGCCGTGAAGTCGGCCACGCGCTTGCGCTCCTGGTCCAGCACGGCAGCGGGGGCCTTGGCCACAAAGGCCTCGTTGCCGAGCTTGGCGTTGGCCTTGGTGATTTCGCCCTCGATGCGCGCCGCTTCCTTGGACAGGCGGGCCTTTTCGGCCGCCACGTCGATCTCCATGAACAGGCACATGCGCGCCTCGCCCACCACGGCCACAGGCGCGGCCTGGGCGGCTGCGGCCCAGGCGGCCTCGTCGTCAAACACCTTGACCTCGCTGAGCTTGGCCAGCGCCTGCAGCACCGGGGCCACGCCGCGCATGAAGTCGGCATCGCCCACCACGTACAAGGGCAGGCGGGTGGAGGGCGACACATTCATCTCGCCGCGCAGGGCCCGGCAGGTGTCCACCAGGCCCTTGACGCGGGCCATGTGGGCGATCGCGGCGTCGTCGATCTTCTCGGGCTGGGCCTGCGGGTAGCGGGCGATGCTGACGGACTCGCCTGCAATTCCGGCCACGGGTGCCACGGTCTGCCACAGTGCTTCGGTGATGAACGGGATGATGGGGTGGGCCAGGCGCAGGATGGCTTCGAGCGTGCGAATCAGCGTGCGGCGGGTGGCGCGCTGCTGGGCCAGACCCACTTGGGGGTCTTCGTGGTTCATGCCATTCTGGATCTGCACCTTGGCGATCTCCAGATACCAGTCGCAGTACTCGTTCCAGACAAAGTCGTAAATCGTGTTGGCCACGTTGTCCAGGCGGTACTCGGCAAAGCCCTTTTCCACCTCGGCCTCGGTCTTTTGCAGCAGCGAGTTGATCCAGCGGTCGGCCTGGCTGAACTGCATGTAGCCATGGGCGCTGCCGCCGGGCTGGCACTCTGCCTTGGTGTGCTCTTTCAGGCCGCAGTCCAGGCCTTCGCAGTTCATCAGCACAAAGCGGCTGGCGTTCCAAAGCTTGTTGCAGAAATTGCGGTAGCCCTCGCAGCGCTTGCTGTCGAAGTTGATGCTGCGGCCCAGGCTTGCCAGCGCCGCAAAGGTGAAGCGCAGCGCATCGGCGCCATAGGCCGGGATGCCCTCGGGGAATTCCTTTTGCGTGTTCTTGCGCACGGTGGGCGCGGTCTCGGGCTTGCGCAGGCCGGTGGTGCGCTTGTCCAGCAGCGGCTCCAGCGCAATGCCGTCGATCAGGTCCACCGGGTCGAGCACGTTGCCTTCGGACTTCGACATCTTCTTGCCTTGCGCGTCGCGCACCAGGCCGTGGATGTAGACGTGCTTGAACGGCACGCGGCCCGTGAAGTGCGTGGTCATCATGATCATCCGGGCCACCCAGAAGAAGATGATGTCGTAGCCCGTGACCAGCACGGTGCTGGGCAGGTACAGGTTGAAGTCGTCGGTGGCGCTGTCGCCCTGGTTGGGCCAGCCCATGGTGCTGAAGGGCACGAGGGCGGACGAGTACCAGGTGTCCAGCACGTCCTCATCGCGGCGCAGCTTTTTGCCCGGGGCCTTGGCCTGGGCCTCGGCTTCGTCACGGGCCACGATCACGTTGCCGTCTTCGTCGTACCAGGCCGGAATCTGGTGGCCCCACCACAGCTGGCGGCTGATGCACCAGTCCTGGATGTTGTTCATCCACTGGTTGTAGGTG